>Ga0181520_10000145_pt1 | contig 143939 bp, 138 predicted proteins | sample PEATcosm2014_Bin_29_FD_132451 | JGI IMG/M metagenome (GOLD analysis project Ga0181520, IMG submission 132451) | Peatland microbial communities from MTU Mesocosm Facility, Houghton, MI, USA - PEATcosm2014_Bin02_30_metaG | ecosystem: Environmental > Terrestrial > Soil > Wetlands > Peat | place... | reverse complement strand
GCTTGCAGGCTCAGGCCCGGATAGTAGCAGAAAGCCGGAATCTCGATGCCCGCCTTGCGGCAAGCCTCAATCAGCAGCGTCCCCGCGGGAGCCGTCAGCGTTTTTCCATCGACTGTGAAAGTTACGTCTGCCATTTTTTCCTATGCGGCACGAACAGAGCCGCTGTTCTGCCTGTGAGAAGGAACCTTCACTTCAAGTTGCCGGACTATGAAGTAATCGACATCTTCAAAATCTTCAGCTTTGAGATCAACGCTCATCGTCATAGGTTCTGGAATCGAATTGCCATCCTCCAGAATCCCCTCCAAGTGAAATTCGAGAGCCTCGCGCATCATTGTGTTCATTTCATCGAGTGTGTCACCGACGGAGACACAACCGGGCACATCGGGAGCGTGGCCAGAGAAGTTGCTGCCTTTGCATTTTGCGTAAACAACCAGATAGCGCTTCGTCATTTCAACCCCGCTTGTTTGAGGATACTTTGAACATCGGACTTTGACAGATCCTTACTGCCGTGTATTGGAACCGTGACTCGTCCCTGTTTCATCGGGTGCTTGTATTGCGCGTGACTGCCCTTTAGCGAATGAAAATACCACCCATCCTTTTCAATCATGCGAATGATCTCTCTTGCCTTCATACGCCTGTCAACTCTTTTGTTGCTCGTCCTGCAACGTGAATAGTTACACCACGGCCAGTTCAACATGCTTTGCGAACGGGCAGGGCTTGCCGTTCAAGTGATCCTCAAACTCCTTGCGAAACTTCTTCACAAACGCAATCGTCGGCATGGCCGCCGCATCGCCTAGCGGACAGAAGGTACGGCCCAGAATGTTTTCGGCCAGGTACTGAATGTTGTCGATGTCCTTCGCCTCGCCGAAGCCGGCATGAAAGCGGGTCAGCGATTTCTTCAGCCAATCAGTGCCTTCGCGGCAGGGAATGCACCAGCCGCAGCTTTCGTGCTGGTAAAAACTGATCGTCCGCAGTGCAAATTCCACCATGCACGTCTGGTCGTCGATCACTACCACGCCAGCCGAGCCCAGCATCGACCCGGCCTTGCCCACCTGGTCGAAATCCATGCCCAGGTTCTCAATCTCCTCAGGCAGCAGCACCGGTGTCGACGAACCGCCGGGCACGACGGCCTTCAATTTGCGTCCGCCACGCACGCCTCCCGCCACATCGTAGATGATCTTCTTCAGGTTGTAGCCCATCGGCAGTTCGTATACGCCTGGGCGCTCCACATGGCCGCTCACGCTGAACAACCGCGTTCCCCCATTGCGTGCCGAACCCACGGCGGCATAGGCTGCCGCGCCCATCGAAATCACATGAGGCACCGTGGCGATGGTTTCCGCATTGTTAATCACCGTGGGCCCGCCATAGAGACCCACGACGGCAGGGAAGGGAGGCTTGATGCGCGGCACGCCCCGCTTGCCCTCGAGCGACTCCATCAGCGCCGACTCCTCGCCCACTTCGTACGCGCCCGCGCCGGTCTGCGTGACGATCTGGAACTCCGTCCCGGTCCCGAATATGTTCTTGCCCAGAAAGCCCTTCTCGTACGCATCGGCAACTGCCTTCTCCATGATCTTCAGCAGATACCGATACTCGCCCCGCAGGTAGATGAATCCCGTCTTGGCGCCGATGGCCAGGCCGGCAATGATCGTGCCTTCAATCACTGCATGAGGATCGTGCAGAAAGATCAGGTGATCCTTGCAAGTTCCAGGCTCGCTTTCGTCGCCGTTCACCAGAACATACTTGGGCTTGGCCGACTGCTTGGGCACAAACGACCACTTCAATCCCGCTGGAAAGCCCGCGCCGCCTCGCCCGCGCAGGTTCGAGGCCTTCATCTCGTCGATGATCCAGTCCGGTCCCTTTTCCAGGCATTTCTTTGCGGATTCGTAGCCGCCGAGCTCGATATAGCGGTCGATGTTCGCCGCGCCCATTCCAAAACGGCGCGTGACGATCTTTACCTCATCGGGATGAGAGACGAGCCTAGGCATCGGAGGCCTCCGTTGCTTCGTGAGCACGGCCGCGATAGCCATCGACGATCCCCGGCACCAGTTCGGGTTTGATCTCGTCCACGAAGTCGTAGTTCACCTGGATCGCCGGCCCCCAGCAGCAAGCCCCGATGCACTCCACTTCTTCAAGTGAGAACAGCCCGTCCAGCGTCACGCCTTTGTGACCAATGCCCAGCTCTTGCTGGAATCGCTCGTAGACCTCGTAGGCCCCGCGCAACATGCAACTGATGTTGGTGCAGACCTGAATGTTGAATTTGCCTGCCGGCTTGAAGCGCAGCATCGAGTAGTAGCTGGCCACATTGCGCACATCGAGCTCGGTGATCCCGATCCGCTCGGCAACCTCGGCAATCACAGCATCGGAGAGATAGCCAACCTCATCCTGCGCATAAAGCAGCATGGGAATCAGCGCCGATCGCCGCACGGGGTATTTCTCCACCAGCGCGTCGAAGCGCGCCGCCAACCGGGGCGAAAACAGCGTCATGGTTTCAGCACTCATCGCATCAACTCCCGTGCCCAAGCTTCTGCCGCCAAATCCATCTCTTCCTCGCCTGTGCTACTCCGCAATCGTCCGGACTCCGTCAATTCCAGCGCTCCCCGGCCGCCATCCTCGCGCTTCCACGCCACCGTCGCGCCTGTACGCTTCAGATCGAGCCACTTGGCGCCGCACCGCGCCAGAATTTGCTTCCCATCGTATTCAATCGACGCCTCGCGATTGCCGCTCAAACCATGCAACGCCGTGTAACTGCGGAGCAGGGAAGCCAGGGAGACCCATAGCTCAGCCCACAACTGCTCCAAAGCGTTAAACGGCGGAGCCGTCAACGGTCGATCTCCCCCAGCACAATATCAATCGACCCGATCACCGCAACTACGTCGGCCAGCATGCGCCCTTTGCACATGGTCTCAAGCGCCTGCAACGTAGTGAACGACGGATACCGCATATGCACCCGATAAGGCTTCGCTGTGCCGTCTGAAACCACATAGTACCCGGTCTGCCCGTGACCGGCTTCAATGCTCTGATAAACCTCGCCCGCCGGAACCTCAAAGCCCTCGGTGACGATCTTGAAGTGATGGATCAGGGCCTCCATCTGGGTCTTCATCTTCTCGCGATCCGGCAACACGATCTTGGGCGCGTCCGCTTTTACCGGTCCCTCCGGCATCCCGTCCAACACCTGCTGAATAATCTTCACGCTCTCGCGCATCTCGACCAGCCTGACTTCGTACCGCGCCCAGCAATCGCCGTCCGTCGAGATCGGAACCTGAAACTGAAACTTCTCATAGCCGCAATAGGGAATGTCGCGGCGCACGTCGAAATCGACTCCCGAAGCGCGCATCGGCGGCCCAGTCACGCCCAGTGCGATTGCGTCTTCGGCCGACAGATAACCAACGCCCTTGAGGCGATTCCTGAAGATCGGATTTCCGGTCAACAGGTTCGAATACTCGTCGATCTTTTCCGGGAACGTGTGGATGAAGGCCTGAACCCGGTCCAGGAAATCCAGCGGCGGCTCCAAGGCCAGCCCGCCGATGCGGATGTAGCTCAACATCATCCGCTGTCCGGCCACGGCTTCAAACAAGCGCAGAATCTCTTCGCGCTCGCGGAAGGTGTAAAGAAACACGGTGAGCGCGCCAATGTCCATGGCGTGCGTGCCCAGCCAGATCAGGTGCGAATTGAGGCGGCTCAGCTCGGCCATCAGCACTCTCATCCACGTTGCCTTCGCGGGAATCTCCAGCCCCAGCAGCTTCTCAACCGCCAGCGCGTAACACAGATTGTTTGAGAGCGGGTCGAGGTAGTTGATGCGGTCGGTGAGCGGCACGACCTGCTGGTAGAACTTGGCCTCGCAGGTTTTCTCGATGCCGGTGTGCAGATAGCCGATCTCCGGGTAAATCCGGACGACTATTTCGCCATCAATCTCCAGCACCAGGCGCAGAACGCCGTGGGTCGCGGGATGCTGCGGACCCATGTTGATGACCATGTGCTGGTCATGGGCGCCTTCGGCCGGTTCAAGGATTGGCATGCCTGCGGATTCAGCCATCAGCGGTACCCCTCCACCGGGTAGTCCTTGCGCAAGGGATGGCCTTTCCAATCGTCAGGCAACAAAATGCGGCGCAGATTTGGATGACCTTCAAACCGGATGCCAAAAAGATCGAAGACCTCCCGCTCATAGAAGTTGGCCGCGGGCCAAACGGAAACGATGGACTCAACCGAAGGATCGGCCTCATCCAGCAGCACGCGCAGCCGGATGTGCTCCTTGAATGGGTGCGAAAGAATGTGGTAGCTCAACTGGAAGCGAGGTGAACTTGGAAACCAGTCGACCGCCGTCATGTCTTCGAAAAAGTTATAGCCCGCGGCCTGCACGGTAGCCAGGGCGGCGCGGATCTGCTCCGGTGCAATGGTTAGCGTCAGTTCGTTGAAGTCGAACTTTGCATCCGTCAGGGCGTCGGCATTCCATGCCAGGATCGCCTTCACGGCGGGGTGTTCCGGAAGTCCCGCAAGGACCGCGGCTTTGTCCGCCAATGTCGGTTTAACGGCCACGGCCATATTAGAGATCCGCCTTATCCATAATCAGAGGTCCGCCTTGTCCTGGCTCCAGTTCAGGACGCCTTTACGCACAATATAGTAGAGGCCCACTGCCACAAAGCCCAGGTAGACCAGCATCTCCCAGAAACCGAAAAGGCGCGAACCGGTAATTCCGTAAAGCTTGCGGTAGACAACCGCCCACGGCATCATGAAGACGGTTTCCACGTCGAACAGAATAAAGAGCACGGCGACCAGGTAGAAGCGCACGCTGAAGCGCCCGCGGGCATCTCCAACCGCAGTGATGCCGCACTCGTACGTATCCAGCTTGACCTGGGTGTTGCGATGGCGGCCGACAAACCACGACGCAATGACCATCGCCAGCCCCAGTAGGAATGCGGCGGCGATCTGCATCAGCAGCGGAAGATATTGCCAGTAGTAAGGGATCGGATTCATTGCCGCCCAGTCCGGAACGCGTCCGGCAAGATTCCACCCATCGCACGGGGACAAAGCGCTTCTCCGACCGAAAAGGGTGCTGATTTGAGCTTAGGTTTTCAGCCTCTTCCCGTCAAGGCGTCCGGCATCCTCCAGGAACCTCTTCTCAGGCCCAGTCTGACCGTCCGTTTCCGCTTTTGTTTCTGTCATCTGGGGCTCTTCTGCCCTTAGTTTTCTCTTAAGTTTTGTTATCGGTCCAGGTGGTCTCTTAAACCTGTGTGCTCAGAATCACTGGAATGTTTCATTTTGATACGCAATTATGATATGTGCTACATCGGGAAAACGGTACGTTTGTCATCTGATTTGAATGCCGGAGTGGCCGAAGAAATAGGTGAGGAAAGACAAAATGGCAGCAACCACCACGACCGGCTTCCCCGTAGCAATCTCAGTTCCAGCCTCGGACGCTGTCCGCATAGGCATGAAGCGCCGCCGGAGCATCAGCCCGAGGGCGGGTCGCGGACTTGAGATCCTGGGACACGCGATTGAATACCTCACCGACGAGTTTGTCCACGAGGGTGGGTCGTTCTCAGCACACAACAGCCAATTGCAGGCTGTGCAAATGCTGATGGCGCTCAATCGCGAGATCTACTTCGAATGCCCGGAAGTGCCTCCCTTCAGCAAGCGTCTCTTCTCGCTGTTGCATCGTCGCGCACACTAAGCCAACTTCTCGGCAGCATCCTGATTCAGAAAGCTCGTCCGCGCCGATTCTTCGGCGCAGAGATCTGATTGCTTAAGCATTTTTCAATCATTCAGGGGGCGGCCTCGCTCGCATAAATCGAATCGCTGAATCTGGCTCGCCGATTCCGCGCCTACTGCCCGAAGACCAGCACCGCAAACAGTACAACCCAGGCCAGACCCATGGTGTGCCAGAACCATGCTGTTGCGTCCACAGCGATCTGCCGCGATTCGACCCGCTTGAGCCAGCCCAGCGCGCACAGGCAAACCAGCAGGGCAATGATTCCAAGTGCCAGGTGAGCGGCGTGCAACCCGGTGATGAGGTAGAAAAAGTAGCTTGCCGGCGTGGCCCAGCGATCGAAAGCAAAGCCCTGCGCTGTCAATTGCCTCCAGGCCAGAGCCTGGCCGGCAAGAAACAGCAGGCCCAGCACCAGCGTCGCCGCCAGCCATGGCCTGGTGCGGCGCAGCGCCGGCTGGCCCATGCCCAGCCACTCCTCCATAACATCGATCTCGCGGAAGATATGTTTGCGCGCAATCTCCATTGTCAGACTGCTGAGCAGAAGGGCCGCCGTGTTGAGGAAAAGGATGGGAGGCAGCAGCACGGGGCGCCAGTCGCCGACCTGGCGCAGCGTTTGCGCGTCCATGTGCGTTCCCGCCTGGCGCGCGTAAAACAGCGCAACCAGAACAACAAAGAACATCATGTCCCCGGCGAGGGCGCAGAAGACGAAGGCCCGGATCCGGTGAAGAGCCTCACGCGGGCCCCGGCGCTGCGATTTCCAGTCGTCGTCTCCCCCACCGCCACCACCGCCGGTGGGACGCCGGTCGACGGGCGGTTTTCCGCCAAAGCCGGGGTCTTTCCGCTCGGTCTCCGATGGGGTGGGCGTAAAGATGGAGGGCATGATCGGCCTCTGTGAGATTGAGGTTACTCTCACATTGGCTTGGATGCATCCAGAATCGGAAGGGAATGCACCGGCATGCGGAGATTCGCGCCATTCTCTGGGAGGCCCGCCCCTGGGCACAAATCCCAGCAACTTATCGATCTTGCTTGCCTGTCTCGATCTTGCCCATCACGATCTGGACAAAGAGCCGGTGAACCCGGCGGTCGGTGGAAAGTTCAGGATGAAAAGTTGCCGCCATTACCGATCCCTGCCTGACCAGAACCGGGTCGCCGTCGCGGCGAGCCAGAATCCGGACTCCGGCCCCGGTCGATGCAATGCGCGGCGCGCGAATGAAGACCATCTCCAGCGGGCCGCCTGGCAGCTCGGTTTCCGCAGTCAGAATCGTCGAATCGATTTGGCGCCCGTAGGCGTTACGCTCCACTACTGCGTCCAGAATGCCCAGGCTGCGCTGCGCCGGATTGCGCACCTCGCGCGCCAGAAGGATTGCGCCCGCGCAGGTGCCGAAGACAGGGTTGCTCTTCGAAAATTCCTCCAGAGCCTCAAAAAAGCCGCGCTTCTCAAGGAACTTCAGCATGGTCGTCGATTCGCCGCCCGGCAAGATGAGCCCATCGAGCGAGGAAAGCTGGTCCGGCTTCCGAATCTCGCAAGGTTCCGCGCCCGTCTCGGAAAGAGCCGCCGCATGGGCGGAGTAATCGCCTTGAATCGCCAGTACGCCGATGCGGGGGTGCTTCCCTCGGTGTAGGCGTCGAGCCTCATCTTGACGCGCCGCCCCTTCCTCGGCCCGGAGCCTTTCTACAAAACGGCGATTTCGATCACCGCAAAGGGCAAGAAAATCGTCGCCGAGTTCCGGGCCGTCCGGGTCAATCAGAGGGTTCCTGAGCGGCTGTGGCTTCTTGTCTTTGCCTGCTAATTGGATGTTCCACCTCTGGGCAAAAAGTTCGATACGGCTTTCATCGGCAAAATAGGCTGCCAAGAGCAATTCTATCCGTAAGGCGCATGAACGCGTTCGCGTAACCGCCGAGTTGCATTTGCCCGAAAGTATTCCGTTGACTACATATGTATTTGGATACATACTCGATCACAGGCCCAGGAAGGTTAAAGATGGCGAGAAAATTCGAAGAGTTGAGAGCGAAGATGTCTCCGGAACGCCGGGCGCGGAATGCTGTTCGAGCGAGGGAGGAGCTGCGAAACATGCCGCTGCACCAGCTTCGCAACGCCCGCGAAATGACGCAAACCCGTCTGGCAGAGGTACTGGAGATGGACCAGGGCAACATCTCCAAGCTGGAAAAGCGCACCGACATGTACCTCAGTACTCTCCGGAGCTACGTCGAAGCCATGGGCGGGGTGCTGGAGATTCGCGCCGTCTTCCCCGATGGGGAAGTGAAGATCGATTTGCTCAACAAGCTGTCGGCCTGAGGAACACGCGCAGCGGAGCCAGCGGCATCCACTTTTCCTCCGCATTGGTTCCTACCTTCCGCGTCTGGCCAACTAAGCGACCGATATGGTGAGTTCCTTGCCGAGAGCGTGGAAGGCTTCGGCGATGCGGTCCACTTTGGTGGCGTGAGAGAGAGTGGTCAGCCGATTGACCTCCTGCTTGCTGGTTTTCAGGCGCTTGGCCAACTCCGCCGGGCGCACGTTCTGGCGAATCATCTCATTGAGCAGAGCGCACTTGAGCGAGAGGCTCACGGGCAATGCGATGAGGTATTCTCCCTTCCGTGGAGGCGTAGGAATGGGACTCTGGCGGCGTTCATCGAGGTAATGCTCCAGTGCCAACTCCAATGCCTCAGCCGCGTATTTGAGCGCGTCTTCCAGCGTTTCGCCATCGGTGATCGCCTCGGGAACATCGCGAAAGGTCACAGTATAGCCGCCCTCTTCCGGAAGGCCCGGGGTCAACTTTGCGGCGTATTGCAGCATCACTTTTCTCCCTTCAGTCCGAGCTGGCGCTTGATGCCCTCAACCGTGCCGGTGCGCATCTCAGTGCTATGAGTTGGCATCACGGTGGTCTTGCCGTTCAGATTGACGTACATGTGCGAACCGTTGCCCCGCGAGCGGTCGAACTTGGCGCCCTTGCCCTTCAGCCACCTTTGGAACTCGGCGCTGTTCATAGATTAAGAGTACACATAAATGTTTACTATGTCGAGCGCCTGCGGGGACTGGCCGTCCAGGCGGAGGTCTTCGGCTCGGGGAACGAACGGAGATGGTTTCCCACCCTTCGCCAAGAAAAAGCGAGGGATGGGGCACCCGGCACGGAGGTTGATGGAGTGTCACACTAATTTGCATGTGTATCTCAATTCGTATACAATTTTCTTAAAGGTGGGTTTATGCCAAGCGCTACTGAGATGATTCATGTCCGGATCGATCCGAAGCTGAAGTCGAAGGCAACGAAGACCTTTGGCGCGATGGGGCTGAGTCTCTCCGAGGCGGTGCGCGTTTTTTTGACACGAGCGGTGACCGACCAGGCGTTTCCCTTTGAGCTTCGCGTTCCAAACGCCGAAACCGTCGCTGCAATGAAGGCAGGCGACCGGGGCGAGGTTGTGAAGTTCAACAGTGTCGAAGAGCTGATGGCTGACCTCCATGCGGACGATTAGCCGAACCGCCAAATTCAAGAAGGACTACAAGCGCGAGACAAAGGGCAGCATCGGGCCACGCTCGACGCCGATCTACTTGCCGGCATTTCTTTTTTTTGGCAACGGATCACGCCCTTCCGGAGAGATTCCACGATCATCCGTTGACGGGCGAGTATACGAATCATCGCGAGTGCCATCTGAGGCCCGACCTGCTTCTTATCTACAAAAAGCCAGACGACCAAACATTGCGGCTGGTGCGCATCGGTTCTCACCGCGAAGTTTTCTAGCGGAATTTACGGACGGTCGAGGTTCGTGGTCTCCCAGGTCCCCAAATGCGAGGGACCTGGGGCACCCTCATTTGTGACTCATGGGACCTGCGCCACCCGCCAGTGAACGCAGAGACGGCCGGGTGCCTAATCCTTGCGCTTTTTTCTGGCGCAAGGGCGGGACAGCGACAAAGCCAATGCGAGCGGATAGCGAGCGTCCGCCCGAGCGGCAAGCTCACCAGCCGCGGGTTTGGAGGAGTTGTGATTCTTCTAATCCGGCAGCCGCCAGGCCCTTCATGGTGCCCGTTACCTGCTCGCTGACCTCGGCCAGAACCTTGGGATCGTTGAAGTGGGTGGTCGCGATGACGATGGCCTTGGCGCGGGAGACGGCCTCTTCGCGCTCCTTGGGATCGTTTTCGACGTCCAGCGGAGTGGCGCGCTCCTTCATGAAGATGCCGGAGCCGACGAAGATGGCCTCCGCGCCCAGTTGCATCATCAGCGCCGCGTCGGCGGGGGTGGCGATGCCGCCGGCGGAAAAGTTGGGCACCGGCAGCTTGCCGGTCTGCGCCACCATGCGCACCAGTTCATAGGGCGCCTGGTGGTTCTTGGCCGCGGCGTAGAGTTCCTGCTCGGTCAGCACCGTAAGGGCACGCATCTCGCTCGTAATCTGGCGCATGTGGCGAACGGCGAAGACCACGTCGCCGGTGCCGGCCTCGCCCTTGGTGCGGATCATGGCCGCGCCTTCAGCAATCCGCCGGAGCGCCTCGCCCAGGTTGCGCGCGCCGCAGACAAAGGGAGTGGTAAAGGCATGCTTGTCGATGTGATGGGCTTCGTCGGCGGGGGTCAGAACCTCGCTCTCGTCGATAAAGTCCACGCCCAGCTCCTGCAGAATCTGGGCCTCGGCGAAGTGTCCGATGCGGGCCTTGGCCATCACCGGGATGGAGACGGCCTGAATGATCTGCTTGATCAGGCTGGGCTTGGCCATGCGGGCCACGCCGCCTTCGGCGCGGATCATCGCCGGAACGCGTTCCAGAGCCATCACCGACGTGGCGCCGGCCTCTTCGGCAATGCGGGCCTGCTCCACGTTCATCACGTCCATGATGACGCCGCCCTTGAGCATCTCTGCAAGCCCCACCTTCAGGCGCAGGCTTGTTCCATTAAAAGACTTGTTTTCATTCTGTTCAGGCATCTTCTTCGACCTCGATTCAACGCGGCTTTCCCCTGGCATTGCGCCGGTTGACCCGCAAATATCCGTCGTTATCAGTGTAGCAGCGTTGCGGTTTTCAGGTTTCATCGGGAGCTGCGAGGGCTTGCGCTTTGGGGTTCGCAGTTTGGGAGCCTTCATTAGTCAATTCCAATTTTCGTGTCCAACTTCTGGTCACCTTTCTGCAAGCTTTCCAATCACATGGCCACAACGCATCCAACGCCGGCGGCGCCAGGCGGTCAATCGAATGTGGCCGCGGAAAACAGCGCGGGCGAGGCGGGAAAAAGTCAGGCGCTGGTTGCAGTGCCACCGCAAGGCCTGGAACCAGGCGAGCCGGCCTCGTGGAGCCCGCCCGTCTCCTTGCTCCCCGTGGAGCTCGATGTCGCTGTCCCCGTGCGCCAGTTCAGGGTTCGCAATCTGCTGGCCCTCGAGCCGGGTCAACTGATCGAGTCGCAATGGGGAAGCGGGGAAGATCTTCCTCTTGCCTCGGGCGATGTGCAGTTGGCCTGGAGCGAGTTTGAAGTGATTGAGACGCAACTGGCCGTGCGGATTACTCGTTTGGCCTGAGCTGGCCGGCGCGGGTTGCGGAACGTTGCAGGTTGAGGGACGTGGTTGACGGAACAGGCCGACGGACGTGGAAACGGAAGTACGGATTTCTTGCGGAAGTTGAGATAGAGGGCGGGCCGGGAATGAAGGACGATCGAAAAGGCAAGGCCGGGCAGGCTGCTCCAACTCCAGGCGGATTCGCCGGGCTGGTCCTGACGCCGTTGCTGAGAAAGCTGCGCGGCGTGCGCCGCCCACGGCCGCGTCTCGAGCTTCTGGAGCGTATCGCGCTTGCTCCGCGCCAGTCGCTGGCCCTGGTCGAAGCCGAGGGGCGGCGGTTTCTGGTGGCCACCTCGCAAGACGGCGGACCGGCCTTCTATCCGCTTGACGGCAAAGCGCGGCCGACGCCCGGCCGCGCTCCGAGAGTTTCATGGTAGCCCTGATGGCCGCGGCTCATGCGGCCTCCGCGGCGCCGTCCTCCCTGCTGCCCGATCTCAACGCCCGCCTGCACCCCTCCGATTCGACGCCCTGGACCATTCTGCTGGTCTTGACGCTGATTACCCTGCTGCCCGCCATTCTGATGTGCATGACGCCACTGGTGCGGCTGCTGGTGGTCTTTCACTTTCTGCGCCAGGCGCTGGGCACGCAGACCGCGCCCTCCAACCCCACCCTGATGGGGCTGGCCCTGATGATGGCCTGGTTCCTGATGACGCCGGTCCTCAACCAGGTCGATCAGCAGGCTGTCGAGCCCTACCGTCTGGGCCAGATTACGGGCCTCGATGCGATCGACCGCGGAGCCCAGCCGGTCAAGCACTTCCTGTTGCGCTACGCGCGGGAGAAAGATCTGGCGCTGTTTACCGCCGCCGGCCAGGTTCCGCGCCCCAACACCGCCGAAGACCTGCCCATGCGCGTCGTGATCCCGGCCTACATCCTCTCCGAACTCAAGGCCGGCTTCGCTATCGGCGCGGTCCTGTTTCTCCCCTTTCTGCTGATTGATATGGTGACCGCCGCCATCACCACCTCGATCGGCATGTTCCAGTTGCCGCCGGTGGTGGTGTCGACCCCGCTGAAAATTCTGCTGTTTGTGATGGTGGACGGCTGGAACCTGCTGGCCGGGTCCTTGCTGAAGAGCTTTTGAGGAGCCGAAGATGACGCCCGACATGGTTGCCGAACTGCTTCGCCAATTGATGAAGGAGGCCATGATCCTGGCCGCGCCGCTGCTGATCGCAGCCGTGGTGCTGAGCTTCCTCTTGAGTCTGGTGCAGACCCTGACCAGCCTCCAGGAGCAGTCGCTGACCTCGGTTCCGCGTCTGGCCGCGATCGCCATGATTTTGCTGGTTGCCATGCCCTGGTTTCTGGAGAGGCTGGCCGTCTACACGCGTTTGCTGATGACGGATTTTCACCGTTACCTGGGATGAACGAAGAAGCTTTCAGCCTTCAGCTTTCAGCTCTCAGCTTTCAGCTTTCAGCCAGGACGTGCCGGGAATTGGATGCATCGGCGAAGTTGGCGGCGGGAAGGCACGGGCTGTGAGCTGAAGGCTGTGGATAAAGAACTGAAAGCTGAAAGCTGAGAGCTAAGAAACAATGGCCGACTGGACGACATTTCTGAGCGCCATGACGCTGGCCCTGGTCCGGGTGAGTGGGATGGTGATCTTTGCCCCGTTCTTCTCCTCGACCGCGCTCCCCATTCGCGCCAAGGCGGTTTTTGTGGGCGCGGTGGCCTTTCTGCTGGCGCCGCTGGTGGCCGCCTTGCCCGGCGCGCGCGTCGAGATCGGCTTCTCGGCCTTGCTGGGCGAACTGGCCGTGGGGCTGGTCTACGGGCTCACCCTCGCGCTGCTTAACGAGATGCTGCTGTTTGCCGGCCAGATTGTGGGCCTGCAGTTCAGCTTCTCGCTGGTTAACCTCCTGGACCCGGCTTCTTCGATCCAAACGCCTCTGATGGGCGAGTTGTTTCAGTTAATGGGCACCCTGGTGGTGATTGGCGCCGGCCTGGACCGCATCGTGCTCGCCTCGATGGTGCGCAGCTTTCGCGCCGCTCCCCTGGGGACCTTCGCCATTGCGCCGCCCAGCGCCCTGGCCATCGTGCGCGCCGCCGGAGGCATCTTTCTGGCCGCAGTCGAGTTGGCCGCGCCGGTCCTGGCCGCTACTCTGCTGGTCGAAGTCGCGGTCTCGCTGCTGGGCAAGATCAGCCCCCAGTTGCCGGTGATGAACCTGACCGTGCCGCTCAAGACCCTGACCGGCTTTGTGATCCTGGCCGGCTCCCTGGCTCTGTGGCCGCGCTTCATCGAGGCGCGCTTCAGCGGCCTGCTCGACCTGGCCGAGCGCCTGATTGCCGCTCCCGGCCAGGTTGCGGGCCTGGGAGGATAGCCGATGCCCGGAGAGCGGAGCGAACAGGCAACCCAGCATCGCCGCGACAAGGCCCGCCGCGAAGGCGACATTCTGCATAGCCGCGAGCTGTCGGCTGCCGCCGGAACCCTGGCCGGGGTGATTGCCCTGGGAGCCCTGGGCAGCACCATGCTCTACACCTGGCGCGCCACCTTCGCCGCCTTTCTCGATCTGGGCGACCCGCGGCGCTGGGAGCCGGCGCAACTGGAGCCGACCCTGTTTGCCATACGCCGCTTGTCGCTGGGGGTGCTCGCGGCGCCCGGCGTGGTGATGGCGGCAGTGGCCATGGCTGCCTTGGGCATCGGCGTTCTGCAGACCGGCGGCCTCAACTTTCATGTCGAGGCGATTGGCGTCAAATTCGACCGCGTCAATCCGATCTCGAATATCAAGAACCTGTTTTCCCTGCGCGCCGCCGCCCGGCTGGCCAAGTCGCTGTTCCCGGCCAGCCTGCTCGCGGTCTTCGCCGTGCAGCGCATCGCCCGGCAACTGACCATTCCTCCCTTTTCGATTACCCGTCTGGAGACGCTCGGGTCGGATATTTACGGACTGCTGCTGGCCGCCGCCTGGCTCTTGTTCGGCTGGTCGGCCATCGACTACCTGGTCGAATGGCAGAGCCGGGAATCGCGCCTCAAGATGAGCAAGCAGGATATGCGCGACGAGAACAAGGAGACCGAGGGCAGCCCCCAGATCCGCGGCCGCATCCGCAACCTGCAGCGCCAGGCGCGCCGCCGCCGCGTGAAAGACGACGTCTCGAAGGCCGCCGTCGTGCTCACCAATCCCACCCACTATGCCGTGGCCCTGGGCTTCGACTTCGCCACCATGGAAGCGCCCCGGGTGATGGCCAAGGGACGCAACCTGCTGGCCGAGGAGATCAAGGCCGAGGCCCGCTGGGCCGGAGTGCCGATCATCGAGAACCCGCCCCTGGCCCGCTCCCTCTACCGCTCGGTCGAGGTGGGCCAGCCGATACCGGCCGATCTCTATGCGGCCGTAGCCGCCATTCTGGCCTATCTCTACCGCCAGCGCGTGGAAGGCGAGTTGCGCGAGCGGCGGACCCGGGAAACCGCCGCTCGCGCCGCGGCCCAGGCCCAGGCCGCCCGGCCCTGGAACAGCGCCTCCTCGGCCCCCACGCCCGGCGCCCCACCGCCCTCAAATTCTGACGGAGGCGCCCGATGAGCACCGCAGCTTTGGCCCAGGGCGTTCTGCCCGTGCAGTCCATCTGGCATCGCCTGCGGGAGTATGTATTGCCGCTGGCCGCCATCAGCGTGATCTTTGTCATGCTGGTGCCGCTGCCGGCCTGGGCCCTTGACTTCCTGCTGGCCATGTCGATGGCCGCCTCCGTCATCGTCTTCCTCTCGGCGATGCAGATTCGCCGCGCCGTCGAGCTGTCGGTGTTTCCCACCCTGCTGCTGTTGCTCACCTTGTTCCGGCTGTCGCTGAATATTGCCTCCAGCCGCCGCATTCTCCTTCATGGCTCGGAGGGCACGGCCGCGGCCGGCAAGGTGATTGAAGCCTTCGGCCAGTTTGTGGTGGGCGGCAATTACGTGGTCGGCTTCGTGCTGTTTCTGGTTCTGGTCGCCATTCAGTTCCTGGTTGTCTCGCATGGCGCGGTGCGCACCGCCGAGGTGACGGCGCGCTTTACGCTCGATGCGCTGCCCGGCAAGCAGATGGCTATCGACGCGGACATGAATGCCGGCCTGATCGACGAGGCCGAGGCCCGCAAGCGCCGCCAGGCCATCGCCCGCGAGGCCGAGTTCTACGGCGCCATGGACGGCGCGGCGCGCTTTAACCAGCGCGATTCGCTGGCCACCATCCTGATTACCGCCATCAACATCGTCGCCGGCCTGCTGATCGGCACCCTGCAGCAGGGCGTGGCGCTGGCCGAAGCCGCGCGGACCTACACCGTTCTCACCGTGGGCGATGGACTGGTTACGCTGATCCCGTCCTTACTGGTCTCTATCGCCGGAGGCATCACGCTCACCCGCGCCAACTCCGCCGGCATGCTGGGCGGCGAGATTCGCCAGCAACTGCTGGCCCGGCCGGCCACGCTTTATCTGGCCAGCCTGGTTTCCGGAGCCATGTGCCTGATTCCGGGACTGCCCAAGCTGGCGTTTCTATCGATAGCCGCGGTGCTCTATTGGGGCGGGCGGCGGCTGTCGGCGAATCCTCCCCCGCCGCCCGCGCTCGAGCTTCTGCCCGGCGAAAAGAAGAAGCCGGAGTCGGGCCAGGCCTCCGATCTGGCCTCGCTGCTGCGCCTGGAAGACCTGACCCTCGAAATCGGATTTCAACTGATTCCACTGGTGGACGAAAAGCAGGGCGGGCAGCTGCTGAGCCGGGTGCGCTCCTTGCGCCGCCACCTGTCTTCGGAGATGGGCTTCCTGGTGCCGCCCGTCCATATCTCCGACAACCTGCGCCTCAAGCCGCGCGAGTACCTGTTCTCGCTGCGGGGCATGGAGATCGGCCGCTGGCAGACCGAAGGCGCGAATCTGCTGGCTGTCTCCGGCGACCCGCGCCGCCGCCCGCTGGCCGGCAAGGAAGCCCGCGAGCCGGCCTTCGGCGTCCCCGCCATCTGGATTGCTCCGGCCCTGGAGGACCAGGCCATTGCCGCCGGCTATTCGGTGGTCGATGCGGTCACCGTCATCACCACCCATCTCGGCGAATTGGTGCGCCAGCATGCCTGGGAGCTGCTGGGCCGGGCCGAGACCAAGCGCCTGATGGACTCGCTCAACGAGAGCCACCCCAAGCTGATGGAGGAGCTGGTGCCCAAGCTGTTGACGCTGGGCGAGGTGGGCCGGGTTCTGGAACAACTGCTGCGCGAGCGGGTCTCGATCCGCGATCTGGGCGCGATTCTGGAGGCGCTTCTCGAGACTGCGCCGCTGAACAAAACCGTTGTCGCTCTGGTCGAAGCCTCCCGGCAGGCACTGGGAAGGCGGCTGATTCGCCCCCTGCTCGATGGCGACGGCCAGTTGCCGGTCCTGCTGCTCGATCCGGCCATGGAAGAGGAGATTCTCACAACTTTGTCGCCGGAGAGCGGCAACCGCCTGCTCACGGCTGCCTCAGCTCCCCGGGTCCCGGTTTTGCGCCGCCTTGCCGATTCTGTGAGACAACTTATCGGCTCGGCCTCCGCAGCGGCTCTGCCCGTGCTCCTTTGTCCTAGTCCGGCGCGCTATCACGTCAAGCGCTGGCTGGAGCCCATGTTGCCCCGTCTGGCCGTGGTCGCTGCCGGAGAGATTCCTCCCGAGATTCGGTTGCGCCCGGTTGGAACGGTGCGTTGAGCGGGTGTGTTGAGCCGGGATGTTGAACCGGGGCCTTGGACCGGTGCGCCGGGAAGGGACGTTGTGAGTCGAGACCGGCTACCCGCGGCGGATGGACAAAGAACGGACCGGCAACGGACAGAATTCGGGCTGAAGGACGAGAGCGAGAGTGTGGAAATGGCAATGGAATCAGCGGTCGCGGCAAATCAGAATCGAACCCGCCGAAGCACGGCAGGGGATGGCTACCCGCCGGGCGTAGTGGCAGGCGCGCTGCTCAGCAGCGAGCAGGAGCGAGTGCTGCTCGAACACCTTCCGATCGTGCGTTTCCTGGCTCGCCGCATTCATGAGCGGCTTCCTCAGCATGTGGACATCGAAGACCTGGTCTCGGCCGGGGTGGTGGGGCTGATGGATGCGTTTTCCAAGTTCGATCCCGCCAAAAAGGTGCAGTTTCGCAGTTACGCCCAATTCCGCATCCGGGGCGCGATCCTGGACAGCCTGCGCACCCTGGACTGGAGTCCGCGCGAGCTGCGCCGCAAAGGGCGCGCGGTCGAGGAAGCCATCCGCGTGCTGACGGCGCGCGCCGGCCACGCCCCGGAGGAGGGTGAGGTGGCCGAGGAGATGGGACTCGGCCTGGAGGAGTACCAGCAGTTGCTCGGCGACCTGAAGGGCCTGGAGATCGGCACCCTGCACATGGAGCGCAACGAGGACTCGGGCGAGGAGGAGCTGGCTTACCTTCCCGGCCGTCCCGACGACGACCCGCTCTTCCAATGCCTTCGCGGCGAGCTCGAGGAGCGGCTGGCTGATGCTATCGCCAATCTGCCCGACCGGGAACGGCTGGTCATGACGCTCTACTACTACGAAGAGATGACCATGCGCGAAATTGGTCTGGCGCTGGGCGTGGTCGAGTCAAGAGTCTCGCAGGTCCACGCATCGGCTGTAGTGCATCTGCGCAGCGCCCTCAAGGATCTGGCGGCGCACGGCGCCTTTGAGAAAACCGGGACGCGCCGCGCCAATGAGCGCCCGCGGCGCCAGACGGTCTGAGGGCGGCACGGAATGGCGGCGAGGGAAGCCGCAAAGGAAGAATTGACAAGGATGGATCGAGTTAAGCAGCAGATAGAAGCGAGCCCCCGCGGAGGAGACGAGAGTTGATCGAAAAGACGCTGAAGCAGAATGAAATCGATGCTCTTTTCCAGGCTGCCCGCAGCTCGACGCCGGACGCTGCCCAGGCCGAGGTGCGCGCCAAGGTCGTGCCCTACAGCTATTCCTCCGCCGGGCAGATCTCGACCGAGCAGTTGCGCGCCATCAGCATGTTGAACGACCTGTTTGCCCGCAACCTGACCCACAATCTGGCCGCCTGGCTGCGCACCCGCTTTCAGGTCAACCTGGTCTCGGCCGAGCAGATTCAGTTCAACGAATTTCTGCTCCGCATTCCCGAGATCAGCTATGTCGCCTCGGTGCGCCTGGAGCCGCTGGGCGCGCTTTCGGTCCTGCAGCTCGATCTGGGCCTGGCGCCGCCTATCATCGATCTTCTTCTCGGCGGCGAGGGCAAGGACGGACCGCTGCGCGAGCTGACCGACATCGAAGAGTCAATTCTGGGCAGCGTGGTCGAAATCGTCTGCCGCGAGCTGACCGCGGCCTGGCAGCCGGTGGGTCTCAGCTTCAACTTCGAGCGCCGCCAGATGCAAACCCAGGTGGCGCGCATCATCTCGGTCAACGAGAAGACCCTCTGCCTGAGCTTTGAGATTCGCATGCCGCACAGCTCCGGCCTGCTCAACCTGGCTTTTCCCGCGGTCGTGGCCAACACCATCCTGCGCCGGCTGACCTCGGACTGGGGACGCCGCCGCCGCCACGCCGGCGATACAGAGGAACGTATGGGCGCCGCCGCGCGCCGAATCCGCTTTGGCTGCTCGCTGCAACTGCCGACGGTGCGCCTGGCAGCCAGCACCATCGAAAATCTCGAGCCGGGCAGCGTTCTGCGCCTGGATCTGGCCGCCAACGCGCCGCTGGTCTGGAAGGTCGGCGTGCAGACGCTGTCCGAGGCCCAGGCCATCCGTCAGGGAGCCCACCGCGCCGCCCGCATTGAACGCGCAGTTACCGGGCAACCCGTTCCCGAGGCCGGCCCATGAAAAACTACATGGATTGCTGGACGCAGGTGGCCACGGACCTGTTTCAGCAGGCCCTGGCCGGAGAGCCGGAACTGGCCGACGCGCTGCCCAAGCCGTTTTCGGCAGGTTCGTTCGGCTTCGTCGCCTCGATTACCGGAGACGTGGAGGGGCGCTTTGCCATCGTGCTCGACGCCTCGATTCTGGAAACACCGCTGCTGGGCGAGGGGACCGACCAAAAAGCCGGGTGGGGAGAACTGCTGCAGGAAACAATCAACGCGGCGGCCGGGGAACTGCTTGCCCAAACCGGCACGAAGTGCCGCGCCGAGAAGTTCGAGGAAAGCTCCGGCGAGGCCAAGGTCACGCGCGCGTTCCAGTTGAAGTCTGGCGACCGGTCCTGGACGATCATGGTGCGGGACGAGGTGCGCGCCTCCAAACCGGCGGCCGTTGCCGCGCCTGGCCCGGCGGCCTCGGCCCCTGCGCCGCCAGCCCCGCCAGTTCCCACGCTTTCCCCCGGTTTAACTCCGGGCCTGGAGCTGCTGCTCGATGTCGAGCTCGAGGCTTCCTTGCGCTTCGGCTGCCGGGAGATGCCGCTGGGCGAAATTCTCGATCTCGGCCCCGGCGACGTGGTTCAGCTCGACCGGCATGTCTCGGATCCGGTGGATCTGATTGTCGGCGACAAGATTGTGGCCCGCGGCGAGGTGGTGCTGGTGAACGGCAACTTCGGCCTCCGCGTCACCGAAGTTGCCGCGCCGCGAAAACGGCTGGAGAGCATACGATGCCTATTTTGACACGATACCTGGGCAAGACAACCAGAGCCCGCGGGGCCGCGCTGGACAGGGGCGCCCCCGTCCCGGGAACCTACCCGGAAGAGGTTCGGCGCGGGAGCCCCCTGAAGGCGCGCCTGAATGCGCCTGGGAGCGCACCCGTGAACCCGCCTTGGGGGATGAGCGCGGGGCAACGCGCTGGAATCTTTGCCACTTGCGCCAATCCCGGCTGCGCCTCGGGATGGCTCAAGCTCTGGCGAAGCCGTTCCGGACCGGTCTTCGAAGGCGGCTGGAGCTGCTCGGCGGCCTGTACGGCGGCTCAGCTCGAGGCCGGCGTCGGCCGGGAGATGGAGGCGCAGGGGACCGGCGAGGAAAGCCATCGCCACCGTATCCCGCTGGGCCTGGCCATGCTGGAGCAAGGCTGGATCACCGGATTGCAGTTGCGCGGGGCGCTGGGAGCGCAGAAGGCTGCCGGCGGCGGCCGTCTGGGGCAGTGGCTGGTGCGCCAGGAGGGGGTCAGCGAGCTGTTGGTGACCAGGGCGCTCGGCCTGCAATGGAGCTGCCCGGTGCTGGGAATCGAAATGCACGACCCCGAGGGGCTTACGGCTCTATTGCCCCGCCTGTTTGTGGACGCCTTTGGCGCCTTGCCTCTGCGCGTGGCGGCGGGAAAGATCCTCTATCTGGGCTTTGAATCCCGTCTCGACCCGGTGCTGGCCCTGTCCGTCGAGCGCATGACCGGGCTGCGGGTTGAAAGCGGGCTGGTGCAGGAATCGCTGTTCAGGCCGGCGCATGCGCGCATGTTGAATGCCAGGTTTCCCGCCGTCGAGCTGATTGAAGCCGGCTCGCAACCGGCGCTGGTGCAGGCGCTCGCCAAGCGCATCGAGCGGGCCCGGCCGGTGGAATCCCGCCTGGTGCGGATGCACGACTGCCTGTGGATGCGGATGTGGCTCCGTCCCCAGCGAGGCCGCTTGCCGAACCCGGCATCGGTGGAGGACCTGATCTGTTCGGTCCGCGCCCATTGACGGGCACGTCAGCTCCGCAATGGGCTTCGCAAGAATGGGCAGCTCTGGAGTGGTATCGCAAGAATGGGCCTCTCAAGGAATGCCAAGCACAGCCGATAAGAACTCTAGCAAAGGAGCCTGGGAATGAGCGAAATTCACACCCTGATCGTTGACGATTCTTCGGTAATGAGGAAGATCGTGGAACGCTCTCTGCGCCAGGCGGGTTTGGACCCCCTGGTGGTTTACGAAGCCGGTAGCGGAGTCGAGGGGCTGGAGGTGCTGAAGGTCAAGCAGGTCGACCTGATCCTCTCCGATATCAATATGCCGTCGATGGACGGTCTGGAGTTTCTACGCCAGATTCGCGCCCAAAACCTGGCTCCCGGCGTTCCGGTGGTGATGATCACCACCGAATCGAGCGAGGAGCATGTCAAGCAGGCGATCGAGGCCGGCGCACGGGGATATATCCGCAAGCCGTTTACGGCCGAACAGGTGAAAGAACGGGTTCTGCCGCTGATCCATGCGGCTTGACCGGAAGGAGCCCCCGTGCTGTTAAACGGAGTGCGTAAGGCCGCTGTCGCGACGGGGCGGAGAGGCGGCGGAATAGAAATGGAGCCAACCATGGCGGTATCGTTGCGTGCATCCCTCGAACAGGTTTCCGATCCGAAAAATCTGGATTCGAGCGTGGAAGAGGTCTTTAAACTGATGCTCGGCGTCGATTGCCGGCGCGACCTCGCACCGGTCGACCAGCACGATAAGGAGCCGGAGTCGGTGACCGCGGTGGTCGGGTTCGGCGGCTTGCTCAGCGGGGCTTGCGTCTTCAGATCCGGCCGCAAGGCTGCCATGGAGATCGCCGCGCATATGACCGGCATGGAGTTCGAGGAGATCGACGACACCGTGAAAGACGGAATCGGCGAATTATGCAACATGCTTGCCGGCTCCTGGAAGGGCAGGGTCCCGGAGCTGGCCGCCAACTGCGGACTCTCGGTTCCAGCCGTCATTACCGGCAGCAACTACAAGCTCCACGTGCAGGCGCCCGAGTTCCAGCTACACCATTTCTACCTTTTTGATGGATCGGGTTTTGACGTCACCATCGTCTGCGACGGCCTGCAGTAACCCCCGGTCTCAGCCGCCATGCGCGAGAGTTGCACCCGTCGTGCCGGGGTTGCGCCCTGCGTGGAGGGGTGCACACGTTCCGTGACGAGCCTCCCGCTCTGCCACTTTGCGCGAGGATCGGTGTAGACGGAGGCGTCCGGGAGCCGCGAGACGCGCCCCATGCTCTGCTTTCAGTCTGTTGCCCCGCATTCATAACTTGCTCTAATCCCTCGTTCTCTTCCACGGCACATCATCTGCATGGTTCTCCGATTGTCAGGAGAGCTTGCGATGGACAGTGGGTATTACGCGGCGATGACCGGACTGGTGGCTCGAACCCAGGCCCTCGATACCGCCGCCTCGAATCTTGCCAATGCGCAGACTCCGGGGTATAGGGCGGAACGCGAGTACTTTCGTTCCGTGGTGCTGGGGCCCGATGCCGCGGACTCCCAGTTGGGCCAGACGGTGAATAACTACGGTCTTCTGGGCGGCGACCGCCTCAGCATGGCCCAGGGACCCCTCCAAACCACCGGCAATCCCCTCGATCTGGCCATCCAGGGCGATGGATTCTTTCAAATTCAGACGGCGAACGGTCTTCGCTACACCCGCGACGGCAGCTTTCATCGCGCCCCGAACGGGCAACTCGTGACTTCCAAAGGTGAGCCGGTGCTGTCGGCGGCGGGCAAGCTGATTCCGGTTCCGCCGGGCGAGGTGACGGTGGGCGCCGATGGCGTTCTATCGGTAGCCGGCGGCACGGTCGCGACCGTCGGCGTTCTCACCTTTCCCGCCGGAACCGACTTGAAGCCCGAAGGCGCCAACCGCTACGTCGCGCCGGCCGGGGTTCAGCCGCTGGCCTCGATAACCGCCTCGATCCATCAGGGAGCCATCGAGTCCGCCAATCAGGATGTCGTCCAGGGTTCGCTCAATCTGATCGTCATGCAGCGCGAGGCGGAGATGATGCAGAAGGCGCTCACCGTCTTCCACACCGAGTTCAACAAGATTGCCACCGAGGACCTGCCCAGGGTGTAAGAGGCAGTGGACTGTTCACTGTCTTTAGGAGATAACGATGATTCGAGCCTTGTATACAGCCGCCAGCGGCATGAGCGCGCAGCAGTTGAATCTGGACACCATCGCCAACAACCTGGCCAACTCCTCGACCACCGGCTTTCGCCAGTTGCGTCTGGAGTTTCAGGACATGGTGTACCAGAATCTGGTGACGCCGGGCGCGGCGCAGAGCCAGAGCACGGTTTCGGCCGGGTTGCAGATCGGGCTCGGCACAAAATCGGCCGCCACCGAGGTCATCAATACCCAGGGCTCGCTGAACGAGACCGACAACCCGCTCGATCTAGCCATCGAGGGCACCGGCTTCTTCCAGGTCCAGCGGCCCGACGGCACCATTGCCTACACTCGCGCCGGCCAGTTCCAGCTCAACAATCAGGGGACCCTGGTCACCACCGCCGGCGACCCGGTGATTCCCACCATCACTATTCCGGCCAACGCCACAGCCGTCACCATCACCCAATATGGAGTGGTGAACGCGACCCTGGCCGGGCAGCAGAATCCTTCGCAGCTAGGCCAGTTGCAACTGGCCACCTTTCCCAATCCCGGGGGCCTGGAGAGCATGGGCGCGAATCTGCTTACGGCCACGCTCAACTCCGGCGACGCGGTGCTGGGCAATCCCGGAGGGACAGAGGGCATGGGAACGCTTCAGCAGGGCTACCTCGAAAACTCGAATGTGGACGTGGTCACCGAGTTTGTGCAGATGGTGCTCGCCCAGCGGGCCTACGAATCGAACTCCAAAGTGATCAAGGCTGCAGACGATATGTATTCTCAAGTCAATAATATGACGAGATAAAGTGCAATGAATAGATGAAGAATTGGGCGTCGCCGAAGCAGGGGTAGGCGCTGGGGGCAGACGGAATGAATCCTGGGGCGAAACGGGTGATCGGCATGGCGATTCTGGCCCTCTGCTGCCAATGGCCTTTGGCGGGCCAGGTTCTCCGCGAAATCGACGACCCCAGCTCCGGGGATCGATGGCTGCTGATGCCCGGCACCGGCCAGCCCGGTGGCCCCGGACGCCTGGTCCTGGTTGCCAGCCTGAACGAACGCCGGCAACCGGGAGCGGGAACCGCTTCAGACCAGCCCCAGCTCGTGCCCGTCATTCACACCGGAGACCGGCTGATCGTCGAAGAGAATACCCCCTTGGTTCAGGTACGCCTTGAGGCCGTGGCGCTGGGCCCGGCTCAGCTCGGAGGCCTCTTGAAGCTGCGCTTGGCGATTGGCGGTAACGTGGTCGAGGCAGTGGCCTTGGGACCTGGCCGCGCAGCCTTCGCGGCGGAAACGAGGGCACGGCCATGAAGTCGATTTCGAAAATCGCCATCCTCGTGACTCTGTGCGTGACCTTTCAGGCGTCAATGCCAACTCCCGTGTCTGCTCGAGCGCCAAAACCGGCCGTGGCAGTCAAAACGACCCCGCCGGAGACGGCTTTGAACGCCTACATCCAGAGGGTGCGCGCGCAGCAGGCAGCCGAGGTCCGCACCACGGGATCGATCTGGAGTACCGAAGGCCGGCTGGTCCGGCTAGCCACCGATGCCAAGGCGGTGCGCCTCCACGACGTGGTTTCGATCGTCGTCACCGAGAGTCTGGCCGCCTCGACCGACGGCCAGGTCAAGAACTCGCGAGCTTCCAGCGCCAACTCCGGCCTGACCGGGCTTTTCGGCAAGCTGAAGGCCGGGAACGCGCTGCAGAATCTGGTCGGCATGACCGCGGCCTCGGGACTGACGGCGCAGGGGCAGAGCACCACCAACTCCAGCCTCGCCACCATCTTCGGCGCCGAGGTCGTCGACGTGCTGCCTAACGGAATGCTGGTGGTGCAGGCCACGCGGCAGTTGACCTTCTCGCAGCAGACGCAGTTGATCAAGCTGCGCGGGCTGGTGCGCCCGGAAGACGTGAGCTCGCAGAACGAGGTGCAGTCTACAGCCATGACCGACCTTGAACTGGAAGTAACCGGCAAGGGAATCGTCAACGACTCCACCTACCGGCAGAACCCGCTGGTGCGCCTGCTGGAGAGGATCCTGATCTTCTAGTCAGACGCTGTTCAAGCCGTGCCCTAAAAGAAACAGGGTGTCGAATGGACCTGGGTTGAGTGATTAGCGGGAAGGTGCGGCGAGGATTTTGGTAATAAATTCAGCAAGTTAGCGTCCGCTTTGCGGACATGGCGAGTTGGCGAGTTGGCGGCGGCATTGCCAGGCAAAGGTTTCATCCCTCGTGGGTCGGCGAAGCCGGTGGACGACTGACACATTTTGCACTCTCAATGGAATTTTGCAAGAGGCTCAGATCTCAAAAAAAGAAAGCAGTCCTAAAAAATTGAGAAACCAGGACAGGGGCATGTCGAGACGAACGGCTAAATTCAGTTTGATAAAAGTCCAAATTACGGGCATATTCTGTTCGGCAATCGGTCTGGCGATGCTGCTGGCCCTTGCCGCCCCGCCTCTCGCCGCCGAGCCTCCCGTGCACCTGGCCCGCATCAAGGATGTCGCCAGCATCGACGGGATTCGCGACAACCAGTTGGTCGGCTACGGGCTGGTCGTGGGCCTGCGCGGCACCGGCGACAGCTCCCAGACCGTGTTCCCCGCGCAAACCCTGCTCTCGACTCTGGAACGGATGGGCGTCACCGTGCCGCAAACCGGCTCCAACAGCGCCAGCAACATGCAGGTGAAGAACATGGCCGGGGTCTTTGTCGTGGCCACGCTGCCGCCCTTCAGCCAGCCGGGCTACAAGCTCGATATCACTGTCTCCTCGGCCGGCGACGCGCGCTCGCTTGAAGGCGGCATCCTGCTGATGACGCCGCTCTACGGCCCGGATGGCCAGATCTACGCCGAGGCTCAGGGAGCTCTGGTGCTGGGCGGCTATATGGCCTCCGCGGGCAGCAACAGCAAGCAGATGAACCACCCCACCACAGCCCGCATTCCCGGTGGCGCGCTGGTCGAGCGGCCGGTCCCCTTCGACCTCAAGCAGATGCGCATGGTCACCGTCGTGCTTAACGATGCCGACTTCCATACCGCCGAGCGCATGGCCTCGGCCATCAACGAGTTGCTCGGTTCCCCCCGCGCGCATGCGATTGACAGCCGCCGCGTCGAGATCGCCGCCAAGCCGGATGAAGACATTGCGGCGTTGCTCGACAAAGTCGAGTCGGTCGAAGTCGAGGTTTATCCAAGAGCCCGCGTGGTCGTCAATGAGCGCACCGGCACGGTGGTCATCGGCGGGACGGTTCGCCTGCAGCCGGTTTCCATTCTCCATGGCGGCCTCTCTATAAACGTCATCTCGACCACCGAAGTTTCGCAGCCCGGCCCCCTTTCTAACGGAACCACGCAGGTGGTGCAGCAGACCAGCGTCCAGGCCCAGGACCAGCCGGTGAACCACATCGAACTCAAACAAGGGGCAACGGTCGAGGATTTGGTCCAGCAATTGCAACGGACAGGAGCGGGGGCGCGGGATGTCATCTCGATCCTCCAAGCCATGAAGGAGGCCGGCGCTTTGGAGGCCGACCTGGAGGTGCTCTGATGCAGGCAATCGCGGCTACGGAAACGAACCCTGCGGCGGCAGAAGCCAAGACAGCAATCCCCCAGCCCCGGCTGGTGAATGCCGCTCACGAGTTCGAAGCGCAAATGATGAAGGAGCTGTTGAAACCGCTGGCCGGAAAGGACGCGCTTACCGGCGAAGATGAAGGTTCCGAAGCAGATACGGGATCGAACGGGGCATTGGGAGAGTTCGCCACCGAGGCCCTCGGCCAGGCGCTAAGCCGCCATGGAGGGTTCGGCCTGGCCAACCAGATTGTGCACGACCTTTCCCATTCCGGCACCAGTCACGAAAGCGGAAAGGTAACCGGGAATCTGCACATCGATACCGTAATCAAAGGCTCCAAATCACTAAAGTGATTAGGACAGAAGCCGATAGTCCCAGTAAGGAGCAATTCGCATGGATATTCGAACCAGTCTTGAGGGATTGAAATCACTATTGGGAGTAAATGCGTCTACGCAGCCCGCGGTCGCACCCCGGAGCAACGCGGCAGCACCCGCCTCGACCGCCCTTAGCAGCGACCGCGCCACTCTCAGCAGCGCCGGAAACGAAGTACAGCTTACCGCGGGCGACGATAGCGTGCGTATGGACAAGGTGACTGGCGTACAGGCAGCCCTCGCGGCTGGAACCTACAATGTCCCGCCCATGGCGGTGGCCTCCAAAATGGTGGATGCCATGTTGAGCGGCGACTAGTAATCAATTCTTGAGTTCACAGCACCCGGTCCGGCTGTTGGGAGAAGAATCGGGGGCTTAAAGAGGCTAACTGTGTAAAGGCCTCTGGGTATCGGCCCAGGGAAAGGAAAACGGGTAATGCTGGGAAGTGGAATGCGCCATGAGCATCCTGAACTGAAACAACTGGTGGTCGAGGCATCGCGGGCGCTGGCGCGTCTGGATGCCGACCGGTTGGAGGAACTCGCCCTCTCTTGCCAGGCGCTGAACCGCGAGTTGACGCCCATGAGCCAGAATCAGCGCACAACCCTCGCCCGCCAGTCCCGCGAGGCCGCCGGTGACATGGCCACGTTTGCCCGCGTCCTCGAGGCCACGCGCGCCAACCTGAACGTGATGAACCGCCTCCGGGATTTACGCACGGGCCGTTTGGAGTACACCAACCGGCAGATGCGGGGCCCGCTGGGGACCGGGAGCGTCAATGGGGACAATTAGCTCCGCGCTCAACTTGATGTCGCAGGCCTTCGACGCCGATCAGGCAGCCCTGAACGTGACTGCCAACAATGTGGCCAATGCAAGCACTCCCGGATACACGGAAGAGACACCCACCTGGCAGGAGAACGATTCGATCCAGATAAACGGGGTCTCGGTCGGGACCGGCGCCACGGAGACGGGCGCAACTTCTCAGCGGGACCGGGTCCTCGAGGAGCGCCTGGACCAGCAGCAGCAATTGGCCTCGGCCTCGGGTTCGCGCCTGACGGCGCTCAATTCGATCCAGGCTCTGTTTATGCCGGATTCAGGCTCGACCAGTTCAACAGCCGGAGACATTGGCAGCGATATCACCGGTTTTTTTCAGTCTTTCTCATCGCTTGAGGCCAATCCCACCAATAGCGCGCTGCGCGAGTCGGTTCTGTCCACGGCGTCTACGCTGGCGACCGATATTTCGAACGCGGCCAACGGCCTGAACACGCAGAGCACAGGATTGGACCAGCAGGCAGCCGGAGCGGTTGGCCAGGTAAACGCGCTCACCAGCGCGATTGCACAACTCGACACCCAGATTCAATCCATCTCGCCGGATGCCGATGCGGGAACCCTCGAGGATCAGCGGCAGTTGGATCTAAGCCAACTCTCGCAGTTGGTCGGCATCAACCAGTCATCGACGGAAAACAACGGCCTCGCCGTTACCACCACCGCCGGGCAATTGTTGGTCTCCAACAGTTCGAGCTTCCAGTTGACGACCGGATCGGTGGCCGGGGTAACGCAAATTTTTGCAGGCACGGCGAATTTGACTACGCAATTGGCGTCGGGAGGCGGCTCGCTGGGCGGCGACCTCACGGCGCGCGACACGGACATCCCCAACACCCTTGCCTCGCTCGATCAGTTGGCTTACACGATTTCGACCAGGGTCAATGCGCAGAACAATGCGGGGACTGGCGCGAATGGCGCGGCCGGAACCGCCATCGCGTCCTCGACAACCGGAGCAAAGACTCTGGATATCTTCTCCCCGCCGCCTACGCTGGTTGCCAACACAGCATCCGGCGGCACAGACGTTTCGGGCGCCGCCGCCGCGATGAGTGCCGTGATGACCGATCCGAATCTGGTAGCGGCGGCCGCTTCGGGGCAGGGAACGGGCGACAACTCAAACGCCATCGCCATGGCCAGCCTGACTAACCAGACGATCGTGAACGGTCAAACCCCAACGACTTTCTTCTCGAACTTTGTGTCGACGCTGGGTTCGACCGTCTCCAATGTGCAGACCGAAAACACGGCGCAGACGGCCTCCGTCTCCCAGTTGCAGTCCCAGAACAATGCGATCTCCAGCGTCAACCTCAACGACGAAGCATCCGCGCTCACCACCATGGAACGCAGCTACCAGGCTGCCTCGCAGATGTTCGCGACACTGAATACGATCATGACCTCGGCATTGAATCTGGGCGTCGATACGGCTGTCACCTAATGCGCGTCACTCGGCCCGTATGCGCGCGTTGCGATTGAAATGACGTCTGGTCTGAAGGAGCAAAGAAATGCGAGTGGACCCAAATTACATTTCGAACCTGACCGGTTCCCTCGATCAGACACAGACGACCCTGCAACAGTTGACGGCGGAACTCTCCGGCGGCGTGCGCGTTACCTCGCTCAGCACCGACCCCGTCGCCGCCGGCCAGAATGTTCTGCTGCTCAACCAGATTCAGGTGGATGATTCCTTTACGCAGAGCTCAAACCTTGTTCAGGGCCAGTTGCAGGTGGCGGATTCGGCTCTTGGCAGCGTGGTTTCACAACTGACTCAAGTCGTCACACTGGCCACAAGCGCAAACAACGGCACCATGAATTCCAGCAATGTGAAGTCCATCTCCAGCCAGATTGCCGGCATCCTCGGCGAGGTAACCACGCTGGCAAACACCAGCTATCAGGGGCAGTACATCTTTGCGGGTGGGCAGACGTCCACTGCGCCGTTTTCCACCTCGACAGCCACTTCGCCTGCCGTTACCACCTACAGCGGCGACGAGAATATCAACTATCTCCAGATGCCCAACGGCGGAAAAATACAGTTGAATGTGCCCGGTGATCAGATCTTCTCGGGCACCGGTTCCAACAGCGTATTCGCAGCGCTCAATAGCCTGGTGGCCGACTATGCAACCGGCACTGTGAACACGACCAAGGCCGTGGCTGACACCAACGACCTCAGTACCGCCTTGAACTATGTCTCCCAACAGCGGGTCACGATCGATAGCTCCATTACCCAACTCACCTCGGCTTCCGATGCCGTAAGCAGCGAGCAGACCCAGTTGACCGCGGCCCAGACCACCCTGATGCAGGCCGACATTCCCAAGATTTCCACGCAGCTCACTCTGGCGGAAACGCAGCAGACGGCCCTCGAAAGCGTAATTGCGCAACTTGGTTCCTCCTCAAACAGCCTGTTTAGCAAGCTCTAGGGGAGTGCCCACCGATGCCCTCCTGGCCGTTTATACTCAATCCCAAAGGACACCTCTTGCTGGCGCCTCTCCGTTTTCTCTGGAATGCAACTCGCGGCCATCGCCTCGCCCCCTGGCGCAGCGATTACCTGCGCTGGCGCGTGGAAACCTACTCCGGCCAGCGCGCGGAGACCCTGACCGCCAAAAGTATCATGGCTTTTGTCTGGGCCTCGCGCTGGGAGCTGTTGAGTTTTCTTGCCTGGACAGGTCGCCTGGACCGCGAGGCGCGCAAGCGGGTGTGAACCGGGGCGCAATCGGCGGAGTCAAAACTCGGAAAGCCCCTCAGACTGCTACTCACCTTGGAATTTGACTGCCGTCGCGCCCCCCGCCAACTTGCCAACTCGCCATCTCCGCGCTCGCGGAGGCCCACTTGCCACCTTTATTCAAAAAACTTATCTTGGTCTCATTTCGACCGCTCAGATCAAAACACAGCTGTCTTCCATCCGAGTCCTCAAAGGAATGTCCAACAAACAGGCCCGGTGTTGGAAAATGGAGAAGGTCTACCGATTTGGAGTTCTTTCCCGCATGAGATCTGGATTATCCCGGCTTGCGCTCTTTTTACTCACGGCATTGCTCATGGCCACCCCGGCCGTCACGGCACAGAAACTGCCCCCGATTGAGCCTCCCGAGCCCATGCCCAGCGCTCACTCCGACACCACCACCCTCCGTGTAACGGCCACCGAGGTGCTTGTGCCGACGCTGGTTGAGAAGCGCGGAGGCGGCATCGTCTACGGTTTGAAGCAGAGCGACTTCGTTCTGGAAGACAACGGCGTGCCGCAGAAAATTCGCGTGCAGGAGGAGATGGACACCGCGCCGGTCGCGCTGGTGGTTGCCGTCGAGCAGGGCGGAGTCAGCGTTCTCGAATTCGACAAACTGGCCAAGCTCGGCCCGCTCCTCGACCTGTTTCTCACCGACCCCGGCAGCCAGGCGGCGCTGATGGGATTCGACTCCCAGCCCCATCTCATTCGCGATTACACCCACTCCAGCGCAGCCATCAACGACGCGCTCAACCACCTCGAGCCCGGCGATGGCGGCGCAGCGATTCTGGACACCGTTAGCTCCGCCGTCGATCTGCTGGAAACCCAGCCGAAGGAGTTCCGCCGCGTGTTGCTTCTGATCAGCGAAGAGCGCGACCACGGCAGCAAGCACACCAAAATTCCGCAGTTGATCCAGAAGATCGGCGGATCGGACGTGCTGGTGCTGAGTGTGTCGTTTTCCCCGGCGCTGGCCGAACTTTCGCACGACGTAAAAGACGATCTGGTGGGCAACGGCGACCAGCCAACGATGAGCATGATTTCGGCGCTGATTATGGCCATCAAAGCATTCAAAAAGAACGTGACCAAAGAGGTTGCCGAGATGAGCGGCGGCGAGTACACCACGTTTACCGGCGATAAACGCTTCCAGCAGCGCGTGATGGACGCGGCAAAGCACATGCGCAACCGGTATCTGATCACCTTCAGCCCCTCCGACCCGTCGCCTGGCCTGCACACCATCCGCGTAAAAACCGCCCAGGATTACGGCGCGCGCATCGTGGCGCGGGCCAATTATTGGTCGGCGGGGACGCAGTAGACATTGGCGACAGGGAATTGTCGCCCAAAATGGAATTTCGTTGAGTATTTTCGCCCCTGGGACAAAATGCCGAGCGATTTGTGGCATAATGTCATAATGAGCCAAGCCGCCGCTATTCCCGCAGCCGCGCCCCCCTTGTTTCGGCTGGACTGGGAGGCAGCGAATCAGGGTGTTCCGCTCTCTGCGCTGGAAGAGTTCGCTGCTTACTCCGGCTTTGCGGTCAAAGACCTCCTGGAGATCGTCATCCCTGCCCGCACTCTGAAGCATCGCCGTCAGCGGCAGGAACCGCTGAGCCTGGATGAATCGGATCGCCTAGCTAGGGTTGCGAGGCTCTACGATCTCGGAGTGAAGGTCTTTGGGAACCCGGACAAGGCCCGCAGATGGCTGACGAAACCTAAAATGCGCTTCCAAGGGCATTCCCCGCTAGCGATGATGCGGACTGAATTGGGTGGCCGCCAGGTAGAAGAGATGCTCTATCAAATTGATGAAGGGATGTTCGCATAAGAATTCAGGCTGGAAATACAATTCTTGTTTGTGGTGGGCGGGGATACTCCGCAAAGAGGTTAAACTAGACAACCGTCCATCCGGGTCGCGCGGGGATCGTCTCATCGACGTTAAACATGGCAACCGTAGCACCTAAGTCAGAGACCAGAAACTGAAGTTCGAACCGTGTCTGATTTGGAGATTGCTGTGGGAACATACTGGCGCGTAAGCAATTACATTGATCTAAGCGGTGAAGGTGGACGCAAATCCAGCGCCCGGTGGCATACGGCTGGCTCAAGAGTTATTTATCTGGCTGATTCACCCATGAGCGCTCTTGTCGAATCGCTCGTACATCTCGATGTGGACAGCGAAGACACACCGGACTTCTATACTTTGCTAAAGATATCTGCCCCTGATGGTCATGCGGTTCTATCGCTCGATCCACCCGTCGGGACCGAATGGAAACAAGAGCTCGAACTAACCCGCCGCATGGGCGATGCGTGGTTGGCTACCCTTGAAACCGCGCTGGCGCGCGTTCCCTCCGTCATTGCGCCTCATACCTGGAACTACCTGCTGAATCCCGAGCACCCGGACGCGAAACAGGTTGTAGTTGCCGAGGTTATCCGCGAGCGCTTCGACAATCGCCTCTTCCGTTTTGGCACGCGCTGAACCTAGAGGGTTTGCTTCCAGGTTCCCACCCTTCCACAGATAGCGCCCGGCCGCGCGTTCATGGTAATCTCACACTAGACACTTAAGAAGTGGACCTGAGAAGACAAGAGGAGTAACTCACGCCGTGCTGGCGACTGCAAAGAAAACAACACTTATCGAACGCTTCCGCACCCACGATACGGACACCGGTTCACCGGAGGTCCAGATCGCGATTCTGAGTGAGCGGATTGGCGAACTGACCGAGCACTTCAAAACCCACAAGAAGGACCACGCCTCGCGGCGCGGCCTCTTGCAACTGGTCAGTAAACGCCGCCGCCTGCTGGATTACCTGAAGACGCATGATTCCGATCGCTACCGCGACGTGATCGGCAAACTCGGAATCCGCAAGTAATCGGAAAGCTGACATTGACCCGGAAGCGCCCAGACCGGAAATTGGTCACGGCTCCTGTTCCACCCAGAACCTGGGGCCATGGTGTACCTGGCAAACGCGACCCGCTGCCAGGGACGGCGCACAGCCATTCCCTGTGCGCTGTTGCTGCGCGGCGCCGCTCGCATCGGCTCAAAGATGCCCGCGTCCAGGCTCGCGTTCTGGCACGCGATTGGCTCTTTTCTGCCAGGCATGCCTGCCGCCAGATTCACCATCTTTATTTCCGCGCCCATCGGTGCCTTCCCACCACAAATTTCCCAAGCGAAAAAACTGAAAAGAGGACTCTATGTCTACCAAGCATGAAGTAGCTGTCGAGCTTGCCGGCGGCAAGCGTCTGGTCTTTGAGACCGGCCGCATGGCCAAGCAAGCCTCTGGCGCCGCACTGGTCACCACGGGCGAAACCGTCGTCCTGGCCACCGCAGTTGCATCTCCCGATCCGCGGGAGGGAATCGACTTCTTCCCCCTAACCGTGGATTACCGCGAATACACCTACGCCGGCGGCCGCATTCCCGGCGGATTCATCAAGCGCGAAGGACGGCCCAGCGAAAAGGAAGTGCTCACCTGCCGCCAGATCGACCGCCCCATCCGTCCGCTCTTTCCCGATGGTTTCCGCAATGAGACTCAGGTGATTGCGCTGGTCTTCTCCGCCGACAAGGAAAACGATCCCGACGTGGTCGGCATCAATGCCGCCGCGGCAGCCCTGGCGCTCTCCGATATTCCTTTCAGCGCCACCGTTGGCGCCGTGCGCGTAGGCCGCGTCGATGGCCAGTTCGTCATCAACCCCACTTACGCCGAGCGCGCCGCCACCACCGTCAACATCATGGTCGTTGGCCACAAAGACGGAATCGTCATGATCGAGTCGGGCGCCAAGGAAGAATCCGAAGAAGTGATTCTTGCCGCCATCGAGTTTGCCCATACGGAGATCAAGAAGATCGTCGCCGCAATCGACGAGTTGGTTGCCAAGGCCGGCAAGCCCAAGCGGGCCTTTACCGCGCCGGAGTTCGACGAAGCGTACTACGCGGAACTCAAGGCCAAGATCGGCGATCGGCTCAAGGACGCGCTCGACACCAAGACCCACGGCAAGACCGAAAGCTACGCCCTCATCAAGCAGATCAAGGACGAGTTGGCTGCCGCGCTTCCCGCGGACGATCCGGCTGCGAAGAAGAAGCTCGGCACCTATTACGAACATCTCCGCGAGCGCCTATTCCGCGAGCAGGTCACCAAGGAGCGCATCCGTCCCGATCGCCGCGCATTCGATGAGATTCGTGAGATCACCATCGAAACCGGCGTCCTGCCCCGCACCCACGGCTCGGCCCTCTTCACCCGCGGTGAGACACAGGCCCTGGTCACTGCCACGCTGGGAACTACCGACGACGGCCAGCGCCTGGAGAGCTACGAAGGCGAGCAGCGCAAGAACTTCATGCTCCATTACAACTTTCCGCCCTTCTCGGTTGGCGAAACCGGCCGCATGGGCGGCGTAGGCCGCCGCGAGATTGGCCACGGAGCCCTCGCCGAACGCGCTATTTCCGCGGTTCTGCCCAGCGCCGAGGAATCGCCCTACTCCATCCGCATCGTCTCCGACATTCTCGAGTCCAACGGTTCTTCGTCCATGGCCTCGGTCTGCGGCGCCAGCCTCGCGCTTTACGATTCCGGCATTGCCCTCAAGGGCTCGGTTGCCGGCGTGGCCATGGGACTGGTGAAAGAAGGCGACGATTACGCCATCCTCACCGACATTGCCGGCGCGGAAGATCACTACGGTGACATGGACTTCAAGGTGGCCGGAACCCGCAAGGGCATCACCGCCCTCCAGATGGACATCAAGATCGGCGGCCTCACCCGCGAGATCCTGCAGCAGGCCATGGAGCAGGCGCGCAAGGGCCGGCTCTTCCTTCTCGACAAGATGGACGCCGTTCTCGACGGGCCTCGCACCGAGCGCTCGGCCTATGCGCCCCGCATTGAAACCGTGATGATTCCCACCGACAAGATCCGGGACCTGATCGGCAAGGGCGGAGCCACCATCCGCGGCATCATCGAGCAGACCGGGGCAAAGATCGATGTCGACGACACCGGCCGCGTCAATGTTTCCTCGTGCGATGCCGATGGCCTCAAGAAGGCGCTGGGAATGATCAGCGACATCACAGCGGTTCCCGAAGTGGGCAAGGTCTACCTCGGCAAGGTGGTCAGGCTGGCCGAATTCGGCGCGTTTGTCGAGCTTTTCCCCGGCACCGACGGCCTGCTGCACATCTCTGAAATCGCCGAGCATCGCGTCAAGGAAGTCAAGGACGAGTTGCGCGAAGGCGACCAGGTGATGGTGAAGGTTCTGGCCATCGAAGGCAATCGCATCAAGCTCAGCCGCAAGGCGCTCATCAAGGAGCAGAAGGCCAAGCTGGTTCAGTCTGCTCCGGCAGCCGAGCCTGGCGAGAGCGAGGGCACGGTCTCCGAGTCCGTCGCCGCGCCCGCCGCGGCCGCCGCACCCGTTGCTCCGGCAAGGCCGCGCAATGAGTTCGACGAGCGCCAGCCGAAATCCAACCAGAGCACCATCCTCATCGAAGGCGGAGACGATTTCGATGAAGAGGCAGGCGGCGAGTTCGACGAAGAAAGCGAGCCGAACTTCAACCGCGTTGACGGAGCGCCGGCACCGGTGGGTCAAACAGCCGGCTCCGGGCGTCCTCCAGCCCCCAACAACAACAATCGCCGCCGCCGTCGCCGCCGCCCCGGTGGTCCCGGTGGTGGTCGCGGACCTGGCGGTCCCGCGTAATCGCCGGCAAATCCAGAAAGCACAAGCAAGGCCCGGACCCCGCGTCCGGGCCTTGCTTTTTCATCTTGCCTTTCGTTTGTCCTCTCCCATACCCTGAACCAGATTCGCCCCCCCCCAAAAGGAGCGACTTTTGAAGACCAGCACTCGACTTATATCGGCAGTTGCATTTTGTGTTCTCGGCGTGCAGGGCGCCATGGCCGGCGCGCCGTTGAAAGGAATCGACGTGAAGCTGGGAAAGAATCCCGGCGGTGGCTGTGCTGCTCGAACAACAGACGGCTCCGGAAAGGCAAATTTCGGCGTCTGGCCCAAAGGCAACTACACCCTGAGCCTCACCGAGACCGCTGCCCCGGCGCTGAGTGTGCAAAACACGGCCCGTACGCAAAGCTCCCTATCGAAGCCTTCAACTTTGGCCCCGCCCAAAATGCATCTGACCGTCACGGGCACGGCAGGCGGAAAGATCGAGCGCGATGTCGCACCCACCGCGTCTGCTCGCGCGCTCCCCATAGAATTCTCGCTGAGCGGAAAAGAAGAACTCGTCGTGGTTGTCACCGCGGTGCAATGAGGCATCCATCCTCGGTGTAGATGGCAAAAGGCCTGGACTCTGCGTCCGGGCCTTTGCTGTTGAGGATCTGCGCTTGTCTTCTATCCAACTTGCCGCGAGCGAGACTCGTCTTCCTTGCGCGGTGGCAAAGCCGACGCCGGCAGGCGGGCTAATCCGTCGAAATGTCCGCTCTTGTGCTTGAATTCATACATGCGCAGATCGGCGGCAATGCACAATCCTTCCCCGTCTGCTGCATCTTCCGGAAACAGGGCTATGCCGATGCTGGCGCCAATCTGAAGCGTCCGATTGCCCATCTCGAATGGCTCGCCGAGCATTTCAATCAAAGACATGCCCACGCGCTCTGCATCTTCGCGGCCGATCGGATCGTCCAGAATCACCGAAAATTCATCGCCCCCGGTGCGCGCCACAGTGTCGGACTTGCGCACGCGGTCGCTGAACACTGTCCCCACGCGTTTAAGCAGCAGATCCCCAACATGATGGCCCAGAGTGTCGTTCACCTGTTTGAACTGATCCAGATCGACCAGCAGCAGGGCGGTGTGCGATCCCGTTCTGCGAGCCCGTTCGAGCGAGCTCGACAACCGGTCCTGAAAGAGCCGCCGGTTCGGCAGCCCGGTCAGTTCGTCGTGCAAGGCAAGATACTTGTTGTGCTCGATCTGCTCCTCAAGCAGCAGCAGAATCATGCCGACAGCTACAACATATTTGGGCAGATTCCAGACTTCGCTTTCCAAATGCACATCCGGCAAAACCGTTCCCAAGGCCGGTGCAATCACGAACACGCCTGCCCAGCCCAGAAATCCCGCAATCGTTACGAACGCGCCGGCCGTTGTCTGCCGGTAGGCATACATAAAGTGCAAACAGCATCCGAAGTAGACCGTGAAGAGCACCGCGTTCAAGGCCAGAGTCTGGCCGTTTCCTGGGCGATTCTGAAAGACCAGCAAAAAAATTGAGAGTGCGCAATACAGCGTAACCAGTGTCCAGCGCTGAGGATGATTGTCTTCGCGCAGATAGATGAGGGCAATTCCAGCCGGCAGCGCGCCGAAAAGTACTGCCGCCGAAGTCAGAGCCCAGTACGGAGTAGGACCCACGAGAATAATTGCGAAATAAAGAGTATTTGTTCCCAATAAGGCGCACAACATCCAAAAGCTGGAAGTCTTTTTGCGGTAGGGAACTGAGGCCCACATGAAAAGTATGGCTGCCCACGCGAGGGCAGCCATTCCAAAGAAGGCGGCAATGGTTCCGAGTCTTCCCGCAGCGGGCACAAAGATGAAAGCAGCAAAATGCAGCGCAATCATTACCCAGCCGGTGAGCCACAGTGCCGAGACCGGCGCCTGACTGCGCCGGGCCACGGCAGCAAAGGCAATGGCCAGCAGCGTCACGGCGGCTAAATCGGGCAGTTTACTCCAGTCCAAGGCAAAACCCTCAGTCGTGTGCAAGACTTCTTAAAATTTGTAAGAGCATCAAAATCTAGAATCAAGGATTTTCCAGAGATTGCCATAGCGCTTTTGTAGCACCTTGACGGCTTTGGAGTGCACTTAGGTAACCCGAATGGCAGGCAACCAATTATGGATTTCCTTAATGAAAACCCGGCGCTCCGCCGATACGAAGAGTGAATCTCCCTGCACTGGTTTCCTGCGCAGTTGTTTTTGTCCGAGGGCCGATGATCTCGCTGAAAAAATATCTGGAATCCGTTCCGGCCGCATCCGATGCCCATAGCGGCCAGCGTCAGAGTGGCCAGCCTCTGGGAGACGTTGTCTCCGTGGCGCTTGCAGCCTATGGCTCGGCCCTGGTGGCGATGGGCAGTTGCAGCCTCGATGCCTGTCCCGCCCTGGGCAGCGAGCTTAGACAAAACCTCGGCACGCTGAGCAGTCACCTCTGCGCCGGAATCGACTCCGAGACATTGGCCTCGACGGATAGGGAAGTTGGGGAGCAGTTGCGGGGTTGGGGTCAGCGCACAGCCAGGCATTACCAGCGAAAGAGCGATGAGGTCAGAGAACTGCTGATCGTCCTGGCCCGCACGGCCGAGTCGGTTGGCGCAAGAGATTTGCGCTGCGCCGGCCAGATCCACGAGGTCACCTCCCGGCTCACAGCCATCGCCAGCCTCGACAACCTGTCTGAAATTCGCGCTTCGATCGAGAAAAGCGCCGCGGAATTGAAGATGTCCATCGACCGAATGACCGAAGAAGGCAAAACCGTCATCGATCTTCTCCGGCAACAGGTCACTACTTACCAGGCAAAGCTCGAAGCGGCGGAGCAGATCGCCTCCCGCGACGCCCTGACCGGGCTGCGCAGCCGCCTGTGCGTGGAGAAGCTGATCGAGCGGCACATCGGCGCTGGAGCCGCCTTCTGCGTTGCGCTCGCGGACATCGATGAGTTCAAGAAAGTCAACGACCGGCACGGCCATCTGACCGGCGATGAACTGCTGAAACAGTTCTCCGCGGAGTTGATCTCGGCCTGCCGCTCGACCGACGTGAGCGGGCGCTGGGGCGGAGATGAATTCATCATCGTGCTCGATTGCGGTATGCCGGAAGCCAGCGCTCAAGCCGAACGGTTGAGCAAATGGGTTTGCGGCAATTACACCGTCCAGGGATTATCCGGCGCGCAAAAACTGAAGGTCGACGCCTCGATCGGCCTGGCCGAATACCAGCCCGGTGAGTCGATGAAGGATCTGGTTGCCCGCGCGGATGCGGCCATGTACCTCAAGAAAACCGCCTCCAAGAAGAGCAGAAACGGTTCCGGCCAATAACGCCGGCGTGGCCGTTTCGTAGTGCCATTCGATAGCCGAAAGCCTCCGGAATTTGGCAATTCGCATTTGAGCATAGGGTTAAAAAAGATACCACACGCCAGCGCTGTATCGTTCAGTACACCATCCGGTCTTTTCCCATTTAAGAAAACACACTTTCAAGCAAATCCATTTCAGGAACTTGAGAGCGCTCTATTCCGATTCCGCCCTTGAGTTTCCTTTCCTCAGGGCTGAAGGTTGAGGTGGGTCAGAACTTAGAACTCGCTAAGGCGGTTTTCCAAGACCCTGTTGAAAACTTGAGTTGTTCGATATCGGCGCGCACAGAGGGTTCAGGACGCGTCCCTAAAGAAAGGCTGCTATGAGGTTGCTGATCGCAGAAGACGACAAGGCACTGGCATTGTTCCTGAGCCGCGGCTTGGAGGCCGACGGGCATCGCGTTCGGCTTACCCATGATGGCGGCGCCGCCGTCGAGGCCTTTCGTCAGGATTTGCCCGATCTCACCATCCTCGATCTCAACATGCCGGTCAAGGACGGCGAACAGGTTCTGGAAGAGGTTCGCGCGCTCGATCCCGATCTGCCGGTGCTGATTTTGACCGCCCGGCAAGAGGTCGATGCGCGGGTTCGCTGCCTTGACCGCGGCGCCGACGACCTGATGACCAAGCCCTTCAGCCTGCATGAGTTGCGGGCTCGCTGCCGTGCATTGCTGCGCCGCAAGCGCGAAGCGCGCCTGCAGTTGCGCGCCGGAGATCTGGAACTGGACCGTCTGGATCACACCGCCCACCGCGGTTCGCTCGCGATCACGCTGACCAACAAGGAGTTCGCGCTGCTCGAGCACCTGATGATGAATCGCGGCCAGTGCGTCTCGCGCGTCGAATTGCTGGAGTCGGTCTGGAACCTGGAACCGGCCCAGACCACCAATATTGTCGACGTCTACATCAACTATTTGCGCCGCAAGCTCAAGGATCCGCCTCCCGGCCTTCTCATCCGCACCGTGCGCGGACATGGCTACGTGGTTCCCTCCGAAGCCGAACTCACGCTCACAGTTCCATTGATTCCATCGGTCGTCCTTCTGCCCACCGCCGGCGCTTCGGAAAGTGTCGCGGCTGGTGAGGTTAGCTAGTTCCTAAACTATCTACATTCGCGTAACGGTTGATAGCCGCGTAGCGTCCACCAGGAGAAACCCATGCTCCCAGCTCTCGTTTCCGTTCCCGCTTCCTCTCTCAACACTCGCACCCGTGTTCGCACCGCGCTGATTGCCAGCGCCGACAGAAGCTTCCGCCAACGGCTCTCGCAGATTCTTACTGGCCTCCGCTGGCAGGTGCGTGAGGCCGAAGGCGGCGCCCAGGCCTGGGCCGAGGCCCAGGCGTCTATCCCGGAGGCCCTCATTGTCGACTCCTGGCTCCCGGATCTCGATCTGCACGAGTTTCTCAACGACTTCAAAGGGACATTTCCCCATGTCGATCTGGTGGCGGCCGGAGGCAATTCGACCCAGGAAAGCGCCCGCGGCCCCTATCGCCAGGAACTGCTTTATGCGTTGCGCCGCTGCCAGGATACCGATACAGCCGCCTGGAACGTGGCGCCCCCGCTCAACGACGTGAAACAGGTGCGCGAAGACGCTACCCATGTTGCCCCTTGGCCCATTGCGTCCGTTCGCCCTCCCTCCACATCCATCGCCTCCGCTCCGCAGCCAGCTACGGTCACCCCACCGGCTAAGGCCACTACGGGCCAGGCGTCCTGCAGTGCGTTGGCGGTCTTACCGGCCATGGCGGATCACAGGGCAGTGGAAATCGATTCCTCTTCCACCGGCCGTCTGCCTGAGCTGATCGGCGAGGCGCCCTGCATGCTCGAAGTCAGCCGCCGCGTCCGCCTGGTCGCGCCCCGCCTTACCCCCGTGCTTATCGAGGGGCCGACCGGCTCGGGCAAGGAACTGGTGGCCGAGGCCCTGCATCGCTTGTCGCCTCGGTGCCGCAAGCCGTTTGTCGCCATCAATTGCGCGGCCATTCCCGAAGCGCTGCTGGAGGCCGAGCTGTTCGGCCACACCAGAGGCGCTTTTACCGGCGCTGTGCAGGGCCGGGTCGGCCGCATCGAAGCCGCGGACGGAGGCACGCTCTTCCTGGACGAGATTGGCGAGATGCCCCTGGCCCTGCAATCCAAGCTGCTGCGCTTTGTCGAGTGCGGAGAGCTGCAGCGGGTGGGCGATAACGAGACCGTCAAGGTCGATGTCCGCATTCTTGCCGCCACCCACCGCTCGCTCGCGCAGGACACGATCACCGGCGCCTTCCGCGCCGATCTCTATTACCGGCTTGCGGTCTTCCTGATCCGCACCCCGTCGCTTGCCGAGCATGGCCAGGACCTTTCCGGGCTGATAGACCACTTCATGGAGCGGATGGGCCGCGATACGCCGATGAAGCGCGTGGACGATGGAGCTCGGGCCAAGCTAGCCGCCCACGGATGGCCGGGAAACGTGCGCGAACTCGAGCATGTGCTGGAACGCGGCGTCATTCTGGCCGGTCTGGAGCCTACGTTGACCTCCCGGGAGATCGACTTCGGCCTCTCGGTCAACTGAGTCCGCCTCGCCGTCCGGCAGCAGTTGGGGAATCTCTCATCGAGGCGATGTTATGAAGGGCCGCCTGCTTGCTGAGAGATTGTCGTTGAAATGCTGTTTTCAATAGGGAGCGGCTTTAGAGGCTACCCGCAAATAGTAGCGCCGTCTCCAGACCGGCTGTACTGGCGGCTTCCCGGCCGACAGACGATGCGGTTTGCGCGGGCCTGGAGACCCGCACGACAGCCGCTCTCCACCCCAGCGACGAAGATCTGTCGCCGGGGACCCCGGTCTGGAGACACGGCGCTACAAGATTCGTTGCTCGCGGATAAGCTCTTAGACGTGCCGTAAGCGGTGGATTCGAAACGATGGGCTTTACAGGCTGCGGATAAAGGCCCGAATTCGATTTTGGCGCGAAGTAAAGTTTTGCAGGGGCTAAAGCCCACGTTTATTTTGCGGCATTTGCGGCCCGACTGAAGTCGTGCCCTGTTACAAAGCCTTGAAGATTTGTGTCAATGCCGAGTTTTTCCGCAGCCTGTTTAGCCACCGAGGGTAGAGACAGCGCGGGCTTGGGATTTTGATGGAATCAGAACCACGCGCACGCTGAAATCAAAGACAAATTTACATAAAGGCTGTCCCGCAGGGCTGAAGCCCGTACCCTTCAAGCTGAGGCCCGGACGCTTCGTTTTTCGTTCAGATTTCAAATGCGATTGCCCTGGGACAGCCGAAGGGAGACAGCTATGAACAATGCGGCAGCCATGAGCTTCGGAGTTGAAACGCGGCTGAGTGACCAGATCGCCCGCTATCTCGACCTGGCTACCAGCGAGGTCAAGCTTACCGCGGCTAACATGGCCAATATCGACACGCCCGGCTACCGCGCCGTGGGCATGGACTTCGAGTCCGAGATGCGCACGGCGATGGCCGGCGTCGAGCAGGGACAGGCGTCTGGCCCGGTCGCCGTTCATCCCGTGGACGGGCTGATCGCGCGCCCCGACGGCAACAACGTTTCATTGGAGCGCGAGGGCCTGAATCTGGCCGAGGCTCAACTGAAGTTCAAGACCGGCGTGGCCTTGCTTCATGAGGAGAACCAGCGCGTGATGAATGCCATTCATGCCGACAAGTAGCTTGGCTCGGGTGGCGCGAGCGGCAGGGCTCGATCCCGCGGTGAACTCCCTGCGGAAAGAGTCACCGAAATGAACCTCTTTGGATTGATGGAAACCTCCGGCAGCGCCATGCAGGCCGAGCGCATGAGGGCCGAGGTGGTGGCCGCGAACATGGCTAACGCCGAGACCACTCGAACCGCTTCCGGGGGCCCCTATCGCCGTCAGCAGGTGGTCTTCGCCGCCAATCGCGGCGATGCGGGGTTTCTCGATTCCCTTGACTCAGCCTCGAGATCTGCTTCCGGCGCGGCATTTGGAGACGGGCTTGCAGGCCAGTTGGCGCGGGCCGCTCTGCCCACCCTCACCTCGCCCGGAATGGCCACCACAGCGCCGGGCGTCCAGATTGCCCAGGTCGTCGAAGACCCCTCCCCCCCTCTCAAACGCTTCGATCCCGGCCATCCCGACGCCGGACCCGACGGCTATGTCTCCTATCCCGATATTAATCCGCTCACAGAGATGGTGGACCTGATGGGGGCGACACGTGCATATGGTTTAAACAGTTCCGCGGTGCAGGCCGAGAAGGGCATGATTACCTCGGCGCTGGAGATCGCGAAGTCGTAGGCGCGGCCTCCCGGTTTAGGCCTTGGTTCAGGGCGGCGGCGCAGCAACGAAGCCATTGAGCGCGGTCCGGTACCGCAGCCTATTGCCCAGATGGAGGACCGATGCAATTCGCTATCAATCCCCTGACAACAGGCCCGGCGGCAGCGACGAATCTAGCTGTAAACGGTATGGCAGGCGTCTTGTCTCCAGCGAGCGGCGAGGTGGCGGCGACTGCGCCTTTTGCCGATCTGCTAACGGATGCGATCGGCCAGGTGAACCAGCTCGAAAGCCAGGCCCGCACCTCGGTGAACGGTCTGATGACCGGCTCCGGCGTGGACGTCCATCAGGCAATGATTGCCACGGAGAAGGCCAGCATGGCCTTCGAACTGGCTTTGGCGGTGCGCAACAAGGCGGTCCAGGCCTATCAGCAGGTGATTGGAATGCAGTTCTAGCGCGGCCCGCCAGGCGGGTGCGGGGTGCCTGATTTCAGGGCATCGGTGAGTAGGCGGCCAACCGAAGCGGCCGGTTTTCTAGTAAGAGAAGAAAGCGGCGGGACGCGGAATCCATGGCCACGGGAACACAATTGGCGAAAAGCCCACCGGCACGGCCCGGACAACCGCAACTGCCGGGGCAGCCGCAACTGGCTGACCGCGTTGCCGCGTTGTGGGGCCGCTCGCTCATCCACTGGGCGGAGATGGCGCCCGGCCAGCGCGCCTGGGCGGTCGGCGCGGCCGTTCTGCTTGCCGCTCTTACCGCGGGGCTACTCTGGTACGCTCTCGCTCCCGACTGGCGCATTCTCTACGCGGGCATGGACCCTGAAGACGCCCGCCAGACCGGCCTGGTGCTCACCCAGGCCCAGATTCCCTTCGAGCCCACCCCGGACGGCGCTGGCATTCGCGTTCCCGCCGCCCAGTTGGACAAGGCCCGCCTGGCAACCGCCGCCAAGGGGGGCGTCAAGAGCGGCCGCATGGGCTTTGAGATCTTCGACAAACCCAATTGGGTGGGCTCGGAATTCGACGAACAGGTCAACTACCAGCGCGCTCTCGAAGGCGAACTCGAACCCACCGTGGGCACCCTCGCCGATGTCGAGTCGGCCCGGGTTCACCTGGTAATGCCCCACGACTCGCTGTTTCGCGATCAGGAACGGCAAGCCAAGGCCTCGGTGGTCATCAAGCTCCGTCACCGTTCGCTGGCCGATGGCGAGCCGGATGCCATCCGCAATCTGGTCGCTTCGGCCGTGGACGGCCTGACTCCTGACAATGTTGTGCTGGTGGATGCCAGCGGCAACCTGCCTCTGGGTCCAAAGACCGCCGCGGCCTTGCAGTTGACCGCGGAACAGGCCCTGGAAGACAAGCTGATCTCGACCCTGGAGCCGGTGACCGGCGCCGGCAATGTCCGCGCCTCGGTCACCCTGGATTACGATCAGCAGGCCAGCGACGTCACCCAGGAGACCTACGATCCGGACAAGACGGTCACGCTTTCGATGCAGCGCACCGAGCAGACCTCCGGAGCCCAACCGGTCGCTGCGGGCGTTCCCGGCGCCGCCTCCAATGCTCCCAATGCCCAGGCCCTGCCCGTCTACCCGCCGGGGACCACCGCGCCGCAAACCGCGAAGACCGAGTCCAGCACCTATGGCGCCTCGAAGACCGACCGCCACGTAGTCGAGGGCCCGGGACGGGTGCGCCGGCTGACGGCGGCCATCGTCGTCAACGATCGGCTGGCGCAGGCCGCTTCCAGCGGCAAGCCGGCTGTCTGGCAGCCGCGCTCGGCGGACGAGGTTCGCAACCTGACGGCACTGGCCCAGGCCGCCATCGGCTTCGATGTGGCGCGCGGCGACATGCTGACCGTAGAAGATCTGTCCTTCGACCGCAACCGCTCCGAGCAGCCCTCTTCGATCATCGAACGGTGGGCGGCCACGGCGGAGAATTCTCCCGTGCTGGTCAAGTACGTGGCTCTGTTTGCCGGCCTGCTGGTAATTCTGGCCTTCGGCGTGCGCCCGGCTCTGCGCCGCGCCGGATCGGCATCCGTGGTCAAGGCCACGGCCAAATCGGGCCCCAAAGAGCTGAGCGCCGGCACTGCGCCGGTTGCGCAAGCCGCGCTGAAGCCGCCCGAACCCGCCGAGCTTGATCCGGAACGCATCCGGACTCAGGAGATCTTCGAACAGGTAACCGAACACCTGAAACGCGAGCCGACCCAGAGCTCGCGCCTGCTGCAAAGCTGGATTCACTCCGAATAGCCTTGGAAAGGACCCTGCACCTTGGACGAGCCGGCAAATGCGAATGGAACGGCGATACGGCATCGCCCGCCGACGAACATGACCGGGGTGCGCAAGGCGGCCGTGTTGCTGGTGGCCGTGGGCGAGACGCTGGCCAAGGAGATTCTGCGCGCGCTGCCGGAAGCCGACGTCCAATTGCTCACCGAGGAGCTGGCCGATCTGCGCGGCATCACGACGGAGGTGACGACGGGAATCATGGAGGAGTTCTGGGAGTTGCTTGAGACTCAGAACTACATGGTTCATGGCGGGCTGGATTACGCCAGCCGCCTGCTGGTCGATACCTTTGGCAAGGAGCGCGCCGACGATCTGCTGGCGCTGGTGCGCCGCTCGCAGGAGGCAGCCCAGGGCAATCTGGCCAAGCTGCAGCGCACCGATCCCCAGCAACTGGGAAAGCTGCTCGACACCGAGCATCCGCAGACCATCGCGCTGGTGCTTGCCCACCTCGACCCGCGGCGCGCTTCGCTGGTGCTCGACAACCTGAGCGAAGAACACAAGGTGGTTTCCGTGCAGCGCCTCGCCGAAATGCGCCAGTTCTCGCCGGAAATGGCTCAGAAGGTCGCTCACATTCTGCACCGCCGCCTGGAGAGCGTGGGCGACACCGCGCGCAAGAGCTACTCCGGCTTCAAGGCAGTCGCCGACCTGCTGAACCGCCAGAATGCCGAAGAAGCCAAGAAGATTCTCGAGACCATCGAAGACGGTCAGCCGGAGCTCGCGCTCAGCATTCGCAATCTGATGTTCACCTTCGAAGACCTGGTGACGGTGCCCGCGGCGACCATCCGCGAAATCGTCTCCGGCGTCGACAAGCGGCAGTTGGCGCTGGCCTTGCGAGGCGCCAACGACGAGTTGCGCGCCCAGATATTCAAGGCCATGAGTTCGCGCGCCGTCGAGATGTTGAAGGAGGATATGGAAGTCCTCGGCCCGGTCCGATCGCGCGAGGTTGCGGCGGCCCAACAGGAGATTCTCAACCTGGCCCGGCGGTTGGAGGCCGAAGGCAAAGTGATTCTGAAACTGGAGACCGGCGACGAGATGATGGCTTGATCCGCGGTTCTCGTCAATCCGGCGTCACGGCAGGGGAATCGTAGCACCCTGGCCGCCAGAGGCAGTCCGTTTACGGATCGTTAACGGTCCGATATGAGACCGGTCGAAGCAGAGAACTCACCACCTGCAAGATCGAAGAGCTCACCTCCGCAGGGAAGGGAATCTAGGCACGGGAAATTTCCGAAGCCGATCGCGGCGTGGTAAGAGAGTCGATGGGAGAGCCGATGGAAGCGGAGCTACCGGGCAGCAGGGCTAGACAAATTCACGCGTTCGAGTATCCGTCCAGCTCCCAGGCGTCCTCGACTCCCGACTGGCAGGGCTGGGACGGGACCGACGGCCATGACCCCTCCGAAGACCTCGCTCACGGGCGCCCTGGATCGGCAAGCGAGATCGCCGCCAGCGCCGAGCTCGAAAAACGCGTGGCCGAAGAGACGGGCAAATCCCTCGCAGCCGGACGGGAACGCGGCCAACAGGAGGGCCGTCTGGCCGAGCGCGCAGCCCAGGCTGCGGCTCAGAGAGCCGCCGAGGATCTGCGTACGCGTCAGGCAGCGGAACTGGTTGAGAGCTTTGCCCAGGAGCGCGACCGCTACATGCACACGGTCGAGCACGAGGTCGTCAAGCTGGCCCTGGCCGTTGCCGCCCGCATCCTGCGCCGCGAGGCGCAGATGGACCCGCTGCTGCTCACCGGCGCTGTGCGCGTCGCGCTCGGACAGCTCTCCGCCACAACCGAAGTGCGGCTGCGCGTGCCGCCGGCCGAGCTCGATCTGTGGACCGAAGCCATCGCTCTTCTTCCCAACCTGGCCCTCAAGCCCTCGGTGACCGCGGCGGAAGGAATGCGGTTGGGCGATTGCGTCGTCGAGACCGCGCTGGGCTCTGTCGATCTGGGAATCCGGTCGCAACTGGCGGAGATCGAGCGCGGCTTCTTCGACCGCGCCGGCGCCGGGCGATCCAGTCCCGTCACCGAGCCCATCGCCAAAGCCGCGGCCCCTTCCGGCGCTGGCCGGGAGACTCCATGACCGCCAGCCTTTCCCGCTACTTTGCGCGTTTGGAGCGCGTCCGGCCCTGGCGCTGGCGCGGTCAGGTTCTCCAGTCCCTGGGCCAGACCATCGAGTCGGAGGGCCCCCTGGCCTCGGTCGGCGAGTGCTGTGAGATCGTTGACCAGTTCGGCCTCCTTCATCTGGCCGAGGTGATCGGCTTCCGAGGCTCCAATGTTCTCTCCATGCCGGTCGAGACCACCGAAGGCATTCGTTTCGGCGATTCGGTGGCCGCGCTGGGCATTCATCCGGAAATCGAAGTCGGGCCGGCGCTGATGGGCCGGGTTCTGAACGCTTTGGGTGACCCCATCGACGAAGGCAGGCCGCTGCCCGTCACCCTGCCTCTGCCGCTGGACGGCCGCGTGCGCTCACCCCTCGACCGCACCCCGATTCGCGTGCCCCTCGGCACCGGCATCCGTGTCCTGGACGCCCTGCTGACCGTGGGCCGCGGCCAGCGCGTCGGCATCTTCGGCGGTTCGGGCGTGGGCAAGAGCACCCTGATCGGCATGATGACCCGCAACACCGAAGCCGATGTGACGGTCGTCGGCCTGGTCGGGGAACGCGGCCGCGAGGTGGGCGAATTCCTTGAAGACGCGCTGGGCGTCGAGGGCCGGCGCCGCTCCGTCGTGATCGTCTCCACATCCGACCAGTCGCCCCTGCTGCGCATGAGGGCTGCCCTGGCCGCTACCACGGTAGCTGAATTCTTTGCCGCCCAGGGCAAGCATGTTCTGCTGGTGCTCGATTCGCTCACCCGCTTTGCCATGGCCGCCCGCGAAATCGGGCTGGCTGCCGGCGAGCCTCCCACTGCCAAGGGGTATACCCCGTCGGTCTTCACCCGCCTGGCCCGCCTGGTCGAGCGCACCGGACAGTTTCGCACCGGCTCGATCACCGCTTTCTACACTGTATTGATGGAGGGCGACGATCAGCAGGATCCGCTCGTCGACGCGGTGCGCTCTCTGCTCGACGGCCATGTGGTGCTCTCCCGCACCCTGGCAGCCGAAGGCTGGTATCCGCCCGTCGAAGTGCTCGACTCCATCAGCCGCCTGATGCCGGCCGTCTCCGCGCCCGCGCACCTGGAACAGGCGGCGTTGCTGCGCCGGCTCATGGCCGTCTACGCCCGCTCTGAAGACCTGGTGCGCATCGGGGCCTACAAGCCCGGCGCCGACCCCGATCTCGATCGCGCCCTGCAGGCCCGCACCGCCATGCGCGCCTTCATGACCCAGGGGGCGCACGAGCACGTCCGTTTTGCCGACTGCCTCAGCCGGCTCGCCACCCTGGCCGCGGAGATTTGAGCCGTGGCCGTCTCCCGCGCCCTGCGCCGCCTGCTACGTGTTCTCAACATCGAAGAAGAGCAGTGCCGGCTGGCTCTGGAGTCCGCAATCGGCGATTTGCGGCTGATCGAGCGCGCCTATGCGGCGACATCGGACCAGGCGCGCAGCGGCAGGCAACTGGTTGTGAATAGCGCCCACACCGGAGAACTGCCTGACCGGCTAGCCGGCCTGGAAGAAACCCATTCGGCCAAAAGGCGCGCCGTAGTCCTTGCGCCCCGGCTCGCAAAGGCCGAATCCGAGGTAGATGAGCGCCGCCAGGCATTCCTGGCCAAGCGAGTCGAATGCCGCCAGGCTGAAACTCTCATCCGCGAGGCCGAAGCTAAAGATGCCCTCATTGCAGGCCGCCGCTCGCAACAAGGGCTCGACGACTGGTTCCTGAACCGGCGGCATGGCCGGCGAGGCACTCCGCAATCTCCTCAGCCCGTTCCTTGCGAAGATCCCTCCGATCTTCCCGATGCGGGCCTGGCCAAAGACCTGAACCCCGGCTTTAGCCCGGACTTGAGCGGCAATCTTCCATAAACAACTCCCCAATCCTGAATCGGGAAGCGAGGTCCCGATTCTGACAATGCTTTAACATCCGCCGATTTTCTTTGGCTGTTGATCTGCATTTACTAAGCTTCGTGAACGTTCTCGCAAGAATCGAGGCCGAAGCAGGAAGTGGCGCCAGACCCGGTGCTGGGCTCGGCGCTGGAATTGGCGCTGGTTCTGGCAAGGGCCAAGTGCCGGCAGGCGCAATGGCGAAGGCCCAAACCTGGCCCGGCGCGACTGCGGGCAATCTCCTCTCCTCTTCACGGCCCGCTCCTCAGAGTTTCCTCTCCAGTTGGCAGACCGAGCTGGCTTCTCTTGGTTCGGGGACAGACAAACCCAGTGAAAACAAGATCGGGTTGGACGCAACTTCAGCCGCGGAGGATGCCCTCCAAACGGCCACGCAAGCGAATCCATCCGCCCGCGCAGCAACCACTCTTAACCTCCCGGCGACTCCTCCTTCTGCCAGCGACCTTGCGCTTCAGTGGAAGCTCGCGTCCGGGCAGGGAAGCGCTTCGGCAACACGTACAATCTCCCCGCCACCGCCCGGCCCGGTGCGCCAAATCCAAGCCGCGCGTCAACAGACCGTAGCTGTTCCTCAAACTGCTACAGACGTTGAGACCAACAATCCGGTCAGCGCCAAACCGGATTCCCCTGCCGCGCGTCCAGCCTCGACCGTCAAACGCGATCGGCACACAGCCTCCGCTCAAGTCCAGGCCGCAGACCAGACCTCGACGCTCAATGCTTCGCTTGCCTTGTCTGCTCCCATCCCCGCCGCGGTCGCACCTGCGGCCACGGCTCAGCTCTCGCAGCCCGATGCGCGCGCCGCATCCCCGGCTTTTGCCCGGCAGAGCCATTCATTTGAAAGCGCGCCCTCTGCGGGCCGCCCCGCCGTGCTCGCCCCCGATCCCGCCGAACTCGTCCCCGCCGCTCTAGTTCCGGCGGAGAAATCGGTACAATCCCTGTTCCCATCCGCGCCCTCTGTCCCTGACGCCGGCCCTTCCTGGACGCCCAGCCCAGCGCAGGATCGGGCTGCGCCGCCGAAAAGAGAGAACGCTCAGGCGCAGCAAGCCCTTGAGCTTCTGCCTGCAAGCCAGACCAACGACACGGGGATGGTTCCCTCCTTCACCGATCAAGCCAATCGCAGCGCCGATGCGGATCTGCTCCCTGTTTCTTCCGCGCAGCCGGTTCCCCCGGGAACCCTCCAGTTGGCCTCGCCCGGCAGCAGCCGGAACACTATCGGAGATTTCGCTGTAAACACCCCCGCCCCCGCTGCTCAAGCGGTCCCTGCTGTTCAGTCAACAGCTCAGCAATCTGCTGGCAGCCCGGTTCCAGCGGTGGCCTCGCCCAGCAGCAGCCGGAACGCTATCGGAGATTTCGCTGTAAACACCCCCGCCCCCGCTGCTCAAGCGGTCCCTGCCGCTCAGTCAACAGTTCAGCAATCTGCGGGCAGCCCGGTTTCAATGGCGGTCCCTTCCAGCCGGACGCCAGTCCAAGCCGATCAAACTCAACGGGCATTTGGGCAACGCTCGAGTGCTGGCAACTCCCCCATCAAAGATCCGTTGGGCGACCCGTTGGGCGATGTTAATCCCCCACCCCAGGCCAATCAGGCCGGAGCAAGGCCGGCCGCCTCGGCGGCAGCCGGGTCAGACCTTCGAACGGCTCAGATCCCTGCGGCTCCCTATGCAGCCCCAGGCCGCCAGGCGCCAAACGAGCTTCCTTCCGCGGGCCTGCCGCCTCACGGAACCACTTCAACGCTGAACCGGATTTCAGCCCCTGTCCGCGCGAACGATACAACAGCCCAGCAAACCCCTCTCTCCCGCCCAGAATTCTCGGCGTCCAACCCGGCTCCTCTTCCGTCCATCGCGCCGCCGTCTGCGTCAATTCCGGACCAGATCACCGAACCGATCGCGATGCCGATAGCCCTACCGGTCGCCAGCCAGATTCAGTCCCCGGCGCAGCCTGAAGGCCAGACCGCGAAGCAGCGAACCGCTCCCGTCCTTTCTGTTGCCGGCAATCAAGGCGTCGCCACCGGCAAAACCGCTGTCGCATCCACGCAGGCCGCTCCTCCAGGGCCGGAAAATTCTTCAACGATCCCCACCTCCGCATCGTCCGAGCCCGTAGCCTCCCGGAACGCGCAGGCCCAGGAAGCGAGCCATACGGTCGGCCATGGCCTGCAGGCTCTTCAACCGCAGGCCGCCAGCCCGGCCGGCGACGCAACTTTGTTGATGCGCGATCCGGCCACCCAGAACGTCGCTCTCAAGGGGACGGGTTCAACTGCCGAATCCGGCTCCGCCCCGCTTGCAGCCCATGAAACCTTCGCGGCAATCGATACCGGCGCCAGCTCTGACACGTCCAGTTGGACTCACATCGGAGCTCACCGGGCCGAGGCGGGAATTCAGGACCCAGCGCTCGGCTGGATTGGCGTACGGGCCGACGGATCGGCAGGCCAGGTCCATGCGACCTTGACGCCGGAATCTGCCGACGCGGCCCAGGCGCTCGGAGGACACTTGGCGGGGTTGAATGCCTATCTTGCCGACACGTACACGCCCGTCCAGTCAATTCACATTGGTCTGCCCGAGGGCAGGGAGGCGGCTTCGAGCAGTTCACAGGACCAGGGCCAGGGGATGGGCCAGAACTCGGGCCAGAGCATGAACCCGAATGCGAATCAGGGCGACTCTTCGGAATCGCCCCAGAACAGGCAACCGGCCATGTCCGCGCTGTTGGCCACGGATCGCCCTCAGACGCAGGTGTCTACGGGCAGCTTCAGTCAGCCCCCCGGCACTACGGAGTACTCAGGCTCCCATATTTCCGTTATCGCCTGAGTTAAGTATCGCGGGAAGGAAACTGCGCCAGGGTTTTGCTGAGAACGCGCTTTAGGAAAGAAACGAACGCAGGAGGAAAAATGGCGGCATTAGCTTCGGGAATCTTCTCTCATGCAATGACAGCGGGGCAGGCGCTCTCGGGATCGAGCGCGAACCCCCTGGCCAGCCCGGCAACCGGGACGAGCGATACCAGCAGCACCAGCAGCACGGACAGCTCCATGATCTCGGCTAACGACTTTCTTACTCTTCTTGTCACGGAAATGCAGAACCAGGACCCCACCGCCGACACCGATCCCAACGAGTACATCAATCAGTTAGTCAACGTGAACAGCCTGGAGCAGTTGATCAACATCAACCAGACGCTGACGACGGACCTGCCGAGTCCAAGCACATCCTCCGCAAGTTCCGCTTCGACCCAGTCCGCTGCGGCTGCATCGAACCCGGCCGGTTCGAACGCCATTGGCGCATCCGCGCAAGCCAGCGCGCCCAAGGGAGGCGTGCTGGCAACGGCCCAGACCGCCTCATCCAGCGCCGGCGCAGCAGGCGATCTTTCAGCGCTATCTTCCGCGCTCAAGCGCGCTCCCGGCAATCTCAGCGTCCCCAACGCGCTGCCCGCGGGCCAAACCGTGGCCCACGCACTGGACGGACGAACCCGCTCGAAACCAAAGGCATCGGAATAGCCGAGATTCTACCCAGTCGTTTACCCGCCGGCCGGATTGGCCCGCCAACATAAAGAGTCATCAAGAGGAGTTCCACCATGGCAAGTTTTTATACCCCACTTTCCGGCCTCAACGCCGATTCAACCGCCTTGAACACTATCGCTAACAACCTATCCAACATGAGCACCACAGCCTTCAAGGCCCAGACCACCAACTTCTCCGACCTCTTTTATCAGCAGGTCGGGACAGAAGGCTCCGGGGACGCAATTCAGGTTGGCGGCGGGGTGAAGGTGGCCTCTAATTCCGTCGATTACACGCAAGGCTCGTACGACACCAGCGGTACCACCTCCTCCGACGTAGCCCTGGATGGGAACGGCTTCTTTGTCGTAAACAACGGCGGCGCCAACCTGCTCACCCGCGACGGCACCTTCACGCAAGCCGCCAGCGGCAATCTGGTCACCGCCGCGGGGCTGGAGGTGATGGGATTCCCAGCCTTGAAAGGCGTCGTGAATACCAGTGGAACTCTGGCCCCCATCAACATCCCCGTGACCGGAGATGTGCAGCAGCCGCAGGCCACCACGAACTTCGGAATGACGGCGAATCTCGATTCCTCGGCGGCGATCGGCACCTCCGTTCAAGGCCAGGTGCAGGTTTACGACTCCCTGGGCAACAGCTATGAGGCCACCGTCAACTACACCAAGACCGCAACCAACGAGTGGTCCTACGGCATTACGCTGCCCGATACTCTTAAGGCTGCTGCTGCGACTGCTGCCGCGGCGACCACCATCCCGCTTACGCCGGATACGCCGGTAGCGACCACTGTGACTGCCGCAACCACGGCGGTTGAGCCCTCGGTCACCGTTCCCAACCCGGTATCGGCGGCGGCAGCGGTGACAACGCAGATGACTCCGCCACTGACTCCGGCCGCCGCGGTTGCGGCCACTGTCATCAGTACTCCGCTGGCGGCTCAACCGGGCTCCCCGGCCGGCAGCGCCACTTTCAACTTCGTCACCAGCAATGGCAATCTGGCAACAGTCGGTTCCAGCACCGATCCCACCAATCCGACGAATCTGACCATTACCGGACTCGTGGGAGCCGTGCCAACGACAATTGGCCCGCTAGCGGTCGCCCCCGGCGAAACGCTGGCCACGTATGAAGGCGCCCTTGCTACCGCTACGGCGGGCATGGCCGCAGTGTCAGTCTCGTTGGGGACTGGCAACCAGTTGGTCATTACCGGAGCCACCAGCATTGCCGGCGGCGTCAGCCAGAGCTTTACCGGCAACAGCATCGGCTACAACTTCGCCACCAGCAACGGAGCCCAAGCCACGGTCGATGGCACGTCCACCATTACCATCAACGCAACCAACACCTCCGGCGTCATGGTTCCAGTCACCGTTGCGGCGAACGCCGCCGGTGAGCCGGTCCAGACATTTGCCGCGGGCATTAGTAATGCGCTTGCAGCGGCAAAGATCCCCGGCGTATCCGTCTCCTCGGGGGCGAATGGCACAATTACGCTCACCGGCCCCACAACCATGACCATCGGCGCCGCCACCAACGTGGTCCAGGACTTTACCGGGCAAACGACAAACTACAACTTCGGAACCTACATCAACCCCGCCACGGGCACATCCACTCTGGCCCAGGTTGACCCCTCGACGAGCCTCATCATCACCGCCAAAAACACCTCCGGCACTTTAACTCCTGTTGTCATCGCCGCCAAGCCCGCCGGTGAAACAGTGCTGGCCTACGCAGCGGACATTAAAACCGCGCTCAACGCGAACAACATTACCGGCGTATCGGTATCCGGGGCGGCCGGCATCTTGTCGCTCTCCGGGCCTTCGAACATGACCATTGCCGGCAACATAAATCAGGACATCCTGGGGACAACGATCCCGAGCTCTGTCGCGGCAAGCGCCACTGTGTCAGCCGCGGCGACACCAATCCTGCCCCCGGCCGCGCCCGTTCAGGCAACCACAACCAACCCCACCGTTACCCTGGCCTCGGATTCAACCACGACTCCCGGAACGACAGTCGATACCTACAGTTTCGCCCAGACAGGCTTGCTCGACTCCGGAACCAATTTCGGGATCACCATTGCCGGCACCACCTACTCCATTACTCCCGCAGCCGGTGAAGCGGTCTCGGCCTATGCCAACGCTCTGAATGCGCTGACCAGCGCCAACGGCGTCACGGTTGTCGGCAACGACGTTACCAAGACATTGACCGTCACCGGAGCGACGGGCGGTTTCACCACCAACAACGCCATCAAGCAGGATGTGGCGATGACTGCCACCAATTACAACTTCGTCACCAGCAACGGCGCCGTGGCTACCGTCGATCCCTCGACCTCATTAAGCATTACCGAGGGCGGCTTGGGCCCCGTTTCCGCGCCCGCGTTCAGCAGCAGTGAATCCGTCGGCAGCTATGCAACCGCCTTTTCGGGCGCATTGACCGCGGCAGGCATCAACGACGTCACTGTTCAGGCCACCAACGGCCAACTGTCCATCACCGGTCCGGGCAACATGGCTATCAACGGCAAAGTGACTCAGGACTTCACCGGAACACAAAGCAGCTACGACTTCGGGTCCTACACCGATCCGAACACCGGGTTGACCACGCAGGCTACGGTCGGCCCCACCACCAGCCTCACCATCTCCGGGCCGACGACCACAGGCGGTTCCACAACCATCACCGTCGCCCCCTCGAACACCGCCGGTGAATCGGTGGCGCAATATGCTTCCGAAATCCAAACCCAGTTGGCAGCCCACAGCATCACCGGCGTTACAGTTTCGGCTTCCAATGGAGTCTTGTCGATCGTAGGGCCGGACACCGCGACCATCGCCGGCACCGTGAGTCAGAACATGCTGGGGACAACCAGCAACTACAGCTTTCAATCCAGCGCAACGGTCGATCCCACCACCAGCCTGACCATCTCCGGGCAAACAGCCAACGGAACGGCGGCAACCATCACCGCGCCGGCGGTCTCCACCGGAGAGTCGACGGCCCAGTATGCCGTTGCCCTGAACACTGCGCTGTCGGCGGCAAACATCGCCAACGTTTCTGTCTCGTCGACAAACGGCGTGCTCTCCGTCGTGGGGGCGAACGTCACGCTCAGCGGCGCTGTCAAGCAAGGGCTGGCGGACACAGCCATCAACTACGATTTCGGTCCCAGCGCCACGGTGAATCCGCTGACCAGTCTGACCATTGTCGGGCCCACCGTGAGCGGAACGCCGCCTACGGCGATTACCACTGCGCCCACGGTTACTGCCGGCGAAACGGTGTCTCAATATGCCGCGGCCCTGAACAACGCGCTCACCAAGGCCGGCATCGACACCAGCGCCGACGGTGTATCGGTCACGGCCACTGGCGGCTTGCTGTCTATCGTCGGACCCGCGGCTACGCTCAAGACCGCCGGAACCGCCAGCCAGGACCTATCGGCGACCACCATCGCTTACGCCTTCGGCGCCAGCGGCGGCCAGGTTGCCACGGTCGATCCCACTTCCACCCTAACCATCAGCGGATTGACCACCAGCGGCGCCACGGCAACCACCATCGCGCCCACCGTGACTCCCGGAATGACTCTGACCAGCTACGCGACGGCCCTCACCAATGCGTTGGCGACCGCAGGCATTACCGGGACAACGGTCACGGCCACGGCCGCGGGACAGTTATCCATTACCGGCGCCAACATCACCACTGCCGGAAGCCTGATCCAGGATCCGGCGGCCTCGGCCAACGCAGCCGGGACCCTCACCTTCAACTCGAGCGGCACCCTGGTCAGCCCGGCAGCCAACGTGAGCGGCATCTCCTTTACCGGACTCAGCGACGGAGCAACGCCATTGGACATGTCCTGGAATATCGTGGGCACAAATGGCACCTCGACCATCGGACAGGATGACGCTACATCCACAACCAGTTCGCCCACGCAGAATGGTTTTGCCCTGGGCGCGTATTCCGGATTCACCATCGGCTCGGACGGCACCGTGTCGGCGCAATATTCAAACGGCCAGTCGCAGACTGTCGGTCAACTGGCGCTGGCCAATGTCACCAACCTGCAGGGGTTGGCGCTCCAGGGCAATGGCGAATACGCAACCACGACGGCCAGTGGCGCGGCTTCCATCGGCGTCTCGGGAACAGACGGTCTGGGCACAATCGAAGATTCGGCGCTCGAGATGTCGAACGTCAATATCTCTGCCGAGTTCTCCGACCTGATCATTGCGCAACGCGCCTTCGAGGCCAACTCCAAGGCCATTACCACCTTCGACACCATCACCCAGGAAACCATCAACATGATTCACTAATTCGTGAGTCACTAACTCTCGGCCGGGCGGTCTTCAGACCGCCTGGCCATTATTTTGCTCGCGCGTACCTCCACAAACAGCCCCTTGCCCGCCGCCAAGGTGCTTCCTTTTGCGTTCAGAATCCGGGCTTCGGTCCAGTGCTTTCTTCCTTCGCTACGCATCATGCGCCCCTCGATGCGGATCGGCGCGGCCACCGGCACCGGGCGCAGGTAATCCACCTCCATCTGCCTGGTCATCGCTGTCAGCCCGCGCGCGCGAACCGCCTTGCTCATCGCCTCATCCAGCAGCGTGGCAATAATTCCGCCATGCAAAAGCCCCACAGGCCCCTCGAAGGTATTGGAAACGGTTGGGAGGCACACGACCGACCCATCCTCCGCCTGCAAAAATTCAAGATGCAATCCGGCCGGGTTAGCCGGTCCGCAACCGAAACACCGGTTCTGCGCGGCATGGGGAAGGGGACTGAGCTTCTCGTTTGCGTGCATCAGTTTTCCCCCAGGGGGCTGGTCGTCTCCGTGAGCGCGGCCAAATAACTCCCGCGGTCCACGTTGCCCCCGCTCAGAACGATGCCAATGCGTTTTCCCTTGAGCGCGCTCTTCTCTTTGAGAGCTGCGGCCAGCGCCGCGGCTCCCGCGCCCTCGGCCACGTTGTGAGTGTCTTCAAAGTACGCGCGCATCGCCGCAACAATCTCGGCATCGGAGACTTCGACAATCCGAGCCACGTTTTGCGCGATCGTCTCCACGGCCTCGGCATTCGGAACCCGGCAGGCAAGCCCGTCGGCGATCGCGGTTCGCGCCGGAGCCTCGACAACCTTGCCTTGCTTGAAGCTAAGTGCGTAAGAAGGGGACTCGGCAGCGACGACGCCGACAATCTCCGTCGATAGCCGCAGCGCATTGCGCGCCGCCGCGACACCGCAGATCGACGAACCCAATCCAATCGGAACATAAACGGCATCCAGTGCGGGTGCGCCCTCAAACAGCTCCAAAGCATAAGTAGCCGTGCCCCTCACCAGCCGCTCGTGAAACGACTCCACCAGATGAAATCCTGAATCCGCGGCCAGCCTCCGTGCAAACTCCAGCGACTCCTGAAAATCCTGGCCGTGCTCCACCAGTTCCGCGCCCTGGGCCAGCATGGCGCGATTCTTCTCCTTGCTGTTCCCGTAGGGAACAACAATCACCACCTTCAACCCCATCAGGCGGGCCGCCATTGCCACTCCCTGGCCAAAATTCCCTCGTGTAGCCGCGACCACGCCTTTCAAATCCGGATGCGTCTTCTTAAGCCAGTCCGCGTAGACCAGGGCTCCGCGCAGCTTGAACGCGCCGGCTGGTGTATGGTTCTCGTGCTTGATCCAGGCCTCGGTCTCCACCCGGTTTCCAGCCGAAAGGCGCGCATCGATCAGAGGCCACCTGTATTGAGGGGTCGGCGCCATCGAGCGGTAGACAATAGCCTGTGCATCGTGAATTTCGGTAAGAGTGGGGAGCCGCATGAAACCAGAATACCTGCTTCTCGGGTGGCTTGAGTGATCCGTGTCAGCGGTGTCTTCGGGCGGATACACTTTTATAGGTAAGATCCCTGAGGGACCTCCGATTCGAACGCATCACCGCAAAACAGTCGCCTGGAAACCCGACCGCGCCCTCTTATGCGCCGTCATGGCGCTTGGCCTGGGCGTCAGTTTGGCCGGCTGCCATTCAAAACCCGAGCTGACTCCTCAGCAGGCAGCAGGGAAGCACCTCTACGAAGTCCGCTGCGCCCACTGCCATGAAGACAACGACCTGAACCTGAAGAAGGTTCCACCGAATCTGCATGGACTCTTTAGCCAAAGCACATTACCCAGCGGCGCGCCGGCAACCGACGCCCAGGTGCGAGCCGTGATCCTCGCCGGAAAGGGAATGATGCCGTCCTTTAACGGTCGCTTTACGGACCAGCAAATGTCCGCGCTCCTGGCTTACCTCCATACCGGTTTGCGCTGAAAGGCCGTCGGCTCGACAGCTTTTCAGGTCAGCCAATCCAACTTCACGCTATACTCAAGATTGCTATGGCATCCGAGAAAACCTTCTATCTTGAAACCTTCGGCTGCCAGATGAATGCCCATGACTCGGAGAAGGTCGTTGGCACATTGCAGCAGCAGGGCTACCGCCGGGTTGAATCCGAGGAAGAAGCCGGCCTCATCCTCTACAACACCTGCTCCATCCGCGACAAGGCCGAGCAGAAGGTCTTCAACCGCCTCAACGACTACAAGAAACTGCACAAAGCCGGCAAGCGCTTTGGCGTGCTCGGGTGTGTCGCCCAGCAGGAGGGCGAAAAGATCTTCGAGCGGGCGCCGTATGTGTCGCTCGTCTCCGGATCGGCCTCTTACCGCAAGCTCCCCGAGATGCTCACCCGCCTTGAAGCCGGGGAGAATCGCATTACCGGCCTCGACGACCGCCAGACCGACGAAACCTTCGAAACCGAGTTCACCGCCCGCCAGAACCCCTACAGGGGCTACATCACAATTATTGAAGGCTGTGACAAGTTCTGCGCCTATTGCGTGGTGCCCTACACCCGCGGCAAGGAGCGCAGCCGCACCTCGACCTCGGTGCTTGAGGAAGGCCGCCGCATCGCCGACCTGGGCTACACCGAAATCCAGCTCCTGGGCCAGAACGTCAACAGTTATCGCGACCCGGAAGGGAAGCGCACCTTCGCCGAACTCCTGGTTTCCGTCGCCGAGGTCACGGGCATTCGCCGCGTCCGCTTCATGACCAGCCACCCCCGCGACTTCACTCGGGACATCGTCGAAGCCATCGACGCCACCCCGGCCCTCTGCGACCACGTCCATCTGCCGGTTCAATCCGGCTCGGCCCGGGTGCTCCGGTTCATGGCCAGGGAATACACCCCCGATTGGTACCTCGAGCGCATCGCCTGGATCAAGGCCGCCCGCCGTCCCATCTCGATCTCGACCGACATCATCGTCGGCTTCCCGGGCGAAACTCCCGAGGATTTCATCCAGACCATGGACCTTCTCGCCGAAGTCGAGTACGATTGCGTCTTCGGATTCAAGTACTCTGCGCGGCCCAACACGCCGGCGCTCACCATGATCGATTCCATCTCTGAAGAGGAGAAGTCCAAACGGCTTCAAGTACTGCTCGACCGCCAGCGCGAGATTCAAAGAGTCAATTATTCCAAACATTTAGGGGAGATAATTGAAGTAATGGTCGAGGGTGTAAATCCGGCACGCGAGCAGATTTCCGCCCGCAGCAGCCAGAACAAACCGGTAAACTTCACCTGGCCCCATTCCATCGCGCCGGCGCCCGGAAGCTACGTGCAGGTTAGAATCACTGCAACGCATCCGAACAGCCTGGTCGGTGAGGCCGTCTGATAGCAGGTCGCAGCACGAGAAGGGGGTATTCATGGATATCGAGGTGCGGATACGAGGACTGATGATGGACCCCTCCACCAATATGCCCATCGTCATGCTCAAGGACGTAGGCTCGGATTCCGTGATCCCGATCTGGGTGGGGATCTTCGAGGCCAACGCCATCGCTATCGAAATCGAGAAGGTCGCCACCCCGCGTCCCATGACCCACGACCTGACCAGAAACCTGATCCGTCACTTGAATGGTCGGCTGGAAAGGGTTGTCATTACAGAGATTAAAGACGAGACATTTCACGCCGTGCTGTGGCTTCGCCAGGCAAATGAATCCGTGATGATCGACGCCCGTCCGTCCGATGCGCTCGCTTTAGCTCTCCGCGCAGATTGCCCGATCTTTGTCGCCGAGCAGGTCATGCAGAGCGCCAAACTGAATACTACCGGACCCTCCGATGGCCCCACCGCCGATCAGCTCCGCGGCTGGCTCGAAGGCCTGAATGACGAGGACCTGGGCCGCTATAAGATGTAGCCCACACCAGGGAAGTGCGGAATAAGCCTCCATTGCGCCGGAATCTGCGTTTAAGACGATGAATTCAGCAAAACACCGCCCAGCGATGCATTCTGGTGCAATAATTGGTGTATTGGAGGCTATATGCGAGCAACTGTGGCACTCGATGACAATCTCTTGAGAACGGCTCAAGAGTACACCGGCATAACCGAAAGGGCGGAGTTGATCCGAGAGGCCCTGAAATCGCTTATAGCTCGAGAAGCCGGACGCAGGCTCCTTGCGCTGGCCGGCACAGCTCCAGACATGGAAGACGTGCGCAGAACGCGAGTGGATTTGCAGTGATCCTGGCCGATAGCTCCATTTGGATTGAAATGTTCCGCAAGGGAAGATTCAAAGACGAGCTTGAGCGAATGATCGTAGATGAACAGCTTTGTGTTCATCCGTTTGTTATCGCAGAGTTGGCATGCGGCAATCTTCCAGATAGGCAGAGAACACTAATGAACCTCGATAAACTGATAAAGCTGCCCATCGTGAGCCTGCAGGATGTTCGATTCATGATCGAAGCACGCAGCTTGTTCTCCAAAGGAATCGGCCTAACCGATGCGAGCCTGATAGCTTCTTGCTTGGCCACTCCGGGAACACGAATCTGGACAATTGACGGGGCACTGGGCCGCGTCTCAGAAGCACTCGCCATCCGATCAATGCCTTGACGTCCTCTTGTCCTGGAGGAAATTGGCATTTCACTATACAGAATATCTGTTATCAGACATTAACGACGCAGGAAACAAATCCTGTCGCTCCAATCCCAGTCTCGCGCTTCCTTTAACAGACCGGCCAAGGCCAAAACGAGGCCGCCGGTGTCTGATGGAGCAATCGTCTTGTCATCCACAAAGATCACGCCTGCGTGGTGGCGTACTTCTTCGGCCCAGGCCTTGAGGAGCGGTGGAATCGTCCGCCGATCATAGGTTACGAGCGTCAATCCTTGGGCGCTTGCTCCCTTCAGGCAGGCGGCGTCCTCCTGGCCTAGGAAGTTCCCGTCTTCCCACTCCGTCATGGCATGAACAGCGATTGTCCGATCTCTTCGGCGCAGGCCTTCGGCTACATCCGGCGAGATGTGTTCGTCGAGGAGAAGCTTGAGCATTTCAGCATCCAGCGGTTTTCCCGGGCGTGAATTCGGCGGCCAGGGGCAACATCCGCTTCAAAGAGTCAAAATCGGTCGAGTCGTTCTCCGATAGCGCCACGTCGATCTCTTCTGGAAAAGCCTCGGCGTAGTGAACCGCAGCCTGAACCTTTCCGAGCGGCCATCCAAGGTGCTTGGCCACGGCGGCAACATCGCCCTTGTGGTTGCGAGCGAGCAGCATGATCTCCCATACTGCAAGTGAGCTCCCCTGGATGCACGCCTGTCGACCTGCCGGTGAATCGCGAAAGTCAATGAACGCGAACTCCGACCTGCGCAAACCCTCCTCGACAAGCTTCGCGCTGGCGTCGCTTGGCGTCCAGCCATGCCGGTTGGCCATCCGTTTTAGGCGCATTCCGCTCTCCGTTGGAAGCCGCATGCTAATGACCATCGAACGGCCTGCTGTCATTGCGATTCCTTCCAAGTGTCACTCATGTAAGCATTGTAACACTGTAGGCGGACTTCAGTTGACGGATCGGTCTTTAAAGTCCAACGGAGACATTCAGGAATCGCTTTGCGCGCTATTTCTTTCCAAGACCTTCACTGCTTTGGCCTCTTCAACCGCCGGACACCAAAGGCATCAAGCTTTGCATCTGTACTGAGAATCGGCAGATTGTTCTGGATCGCCTGCGCGGCAATCATGCGATCGAATGGATCGCCATGCGCATCCTCGAAGCGCGCAGCCCGCATCATAGACTCAGGTTCCAGCGGCAGAATCGTGTATCCAAGCAGATATTCGATATTGTCGATCAGGTCGCTCTCGAACTCAGCAGCCTCGGGGAGTTTGCCGTTCCGTACCTTCTGGCTGATCTCGTAGATGGACGCCGCGGATACCAGAATCTCGTTGTTGAGACCAACGATCAACTCCCTGGCCCAAGGCTCCATTCGATCCGGCTGAATGGCCGCCCAGAGCACATAGTGGGTGTCGATCAAAAATCTCACTCGCACTCCCCGCGCCACGCCTTGAGTTCGTCTTCGGGCAGTTCGTCGAAGTCGGCCGGTATGTCGAAATCAGGATGATAAAACATGCCGAGAGCCCTTTCTTTCACCGGCTTCAGGGCGACAATCTCCGCCACCGGCGTCTTTTTCCTCCCCTGGGTCAGAATGATCTTCTCACCGCGCTGTGCCCGCTTAACCAGATCGGAAAGCTGGGTTTTGGCCCTGAACATCGTGGCTTCAATCATGCGCGCCCTCCATAATGCTAAGAATATATTAGCTAACATCATCCGAATTTGCAACGCAGCCCGTTCAGAGTTTTGCACCGTGCTGGATTTGTCTACTGAGCAGCGGAGGCAGCGTACGCAACAGCGCCATAAAGTACATGAAATCAGTCACTCCCTGCAGTTAGTTAAACCCGCCCTCAAGCCCCCAGAGGCTCAAACCTGGCCTGGAAGAACCGCAAATATTTCGGCTCGTAGGTCATCCGCAACCCGCCGATGGCCGCCCTCTCCGAGAACACCGCCTCCACAGATTCCGCCACCACGTCCATGTGCGCCTGCGTATACACCCGCCGCGGAATCGTCAACCGCACCAGTTCCAGCTTTGGCTTGTTGTTCTCGCCCGTCTCCTTGTTCCGGCCCGCCGAAACAATCCCCCGCTCCATCGACCTGATTCCCGAATCCAGATAAAGCGCCGCCGCCAGAGCCTGGGCCGGATACTGCTCCTGCGGAACGTGCGGCAGAAACCCCTTCGCGTCCAGAAACACCCCATGCCCGCCAATCGGCTGCACAATCGGAATCCCCGCGTCGATCAGCTTCTGCCCCAGGTAGAGCACCTGCCCCACCCTGGCGCGAATATGATCCTCGTGCAGCGACTCCTCAATCCCCGTGGCCAGCGCCTCCATATCCCGCCCCGCCATCCCGCCATACGTATGCAGCCCTTCGTAAATCACCGCCAGATTCGCCGCATCCTCATAGACCGCATGATCGTTCACCGCCAGGAACCCGCCAATATTCACCATGGGGTCCTTTTTGGCGCTCATCGTGCACCCATCCGTATAAGAACAAAGCTCCTTGACGATCGAAGCAATCGAGCGCTCCTGGCACCCCGGTTCCCTCTTTTGAATGAAATACGCATTCTCGACCACCCGCGCCGCGTCCAGAATCACCCGGATTCCGTACCGTTTGGCCAGCTCGCCTACCGCCTTCATGTTGCCCAGCGAGATCGGCTGTCCCCCGGCCAGGTTCACCGTAGCAGCCACGCTGATATAAGGTATCCGGCTGGCCCCATAAGTCTTGATCACCTCTTCAAGCTTGCCCAGGTCCACGTCGCCCTTGAAGGGGTGAAGACTCTTAGGATCGTGCGCCTCGGGGATAATCACGTCCACAAACGTTCCGCCCGCCAGCTCCTGGTGCAGCCGCGTCGTGGTGAAATACATATTCCCCGGAACAATATCCCCAGCCTTGATCAGCGCCTTCGACAGCAGGTTCTCCGCCCCGCGCCCCTGGTGCGCCGGCACCACATACTTGTAACCAAACCACTGCTGCACAGCGCTTTCCAGCCGGTAAAAACTCCGGCTGCCGGCGTAGGCCTCGTCCCCCACCATCATGGCCGCCCATTGCCGGTCGCTAATCGCCGAGGTCCCGGAGTCGGTCAGCAGATCGATATAAACGTCATCCGACCTGAGCAAAAATGTGTTGTACCCAGCCTCCAGAATCGCCTTCTCCCGTTCAGCAGGAGTCGGGATTCTCACCGCCTCGACAACCTTGATCTTGAACGGTTCCGCCCATGTCCGCTTCTCTATCGCCATCGCATCCACCCCTATTCGGTCTTAAATTGGTCTGGCACGAGAATAGGCGATAAACTGCCGATTCTGAAGAGCTCTTCGATGGTATTCAAGCAAATATTGAGCGATTTATAACACTTGAGCCCGATCTACTTTATGATCGTTAAGTCAAATCATGGAGGAGAAGCCATTGTCCCAATCCGACCGGGAAAAGCTGCTCGACTCGCTGGGCTGGAAGCTCCTGGCCGAGTTGCAGGCGGACGCGCGCATCTCCTTCGCCGAGCTAGGCCGCCGCGTCGGCCTCTCCACCCCCGCGGTTGCCGAACGCGTGCGCCGCATGGAGGATGAAGGAATCATCCGCGCCTACCGCGCTGAAATCGACCCCTCCAGCGTCGGTCTCCCCATCACGGCCTTCATTCGCATCAGCATCGTTGGCAACGTGCTTGCCAAACTCACCGAGCGCGTCCACTCCATGCCCGAGATTGTCGAGTGTCACCGCGGCACCGGCGAAGACTCTTTCATCCTCAAGGTGAACGTTGTCTCCGTCGAGCACATGAAGGACGTAATCGACCGGCTGACGCCCTTCGGCACCACCTCTACATCGCTTGTCCTGGAATCCCTGATCGAACGAAACGAACTTAGTCCCCGCAACCTCAGTTGGACACTCCTCCGGAAACAAGCCCCCCTGCCCCGCTAATCATCCGCCAAGCTGCCAACTCGCGATCCCGCGAAGCGGGGCGAACTCGCTAAAAGGTTCCCGGAACTTCAATGTCTGCAGACATCCTCTCAAAGAGCAGAAGCTCCCCCTCTGTCCGCGCCTCCGCGGAAGCGCACGACCGTTCCCTTTCTAATTGCGAATCTCTGCCAGCAAACCTTCCACTTCGGCTCGCTCCTCTGCCGTCAGCGGCAGCAGCGGGGCCCGTGAGCGCCCACCGTAATAGCCGTTGAAATCGCAAGCGTACTTGACGCCGCTGATTCCGAGGTCGCCGACAATGCGTTTGTTGGCTGCGGCAATCCTCGTTTGTTTTTCCTCGGCAAGCTTCAAATCATGGTCTTTCCAGGCCAGATAAATCTCCTGGCAAGCCTGAGGCGCACACGCCCCAAAAGCCAGGATGCCCCCGCTCGCGCCCTCTTTGAGCGAAGCGAACAGCGCGGAAGCCGAACCGCAGATCACCTGGAATCCAACTTCCCTGCTCCGCGTCTTGATTGCCGGAGCCGGAACGGCCGTCGCCACCGCCGCGCCGCCTCCCAGATCCAGGGCAGAGACAAATGTCCCCGCGCCCTCCAGCTTGGGCGCTAGCATCCGCGCCGTCACTGCCTCGAAGATCGGCGTCACCGTCACGGTCCGTTTCGCTGCGTTCTTCGTCGCAGCCAGAGTGTCGCGAATCCTGTCAACGCTGCCGCTCGAGTCCTTGATGCCAATCACATTCGGGTGAGCCGCCAACTCCGCAACAATCTCAATCGGAATCTGGTAAGGAACGCACTTCGGAATGTTGTAAAGCAGCACTGGCAGCGGCGAGCGGTCGGCCACGCTGCGAAAGTAGTGCAGCGCCGCCGCCGTAGACATCTGTCCGGCGTAGTAGCTCGATGTCCGCACCAGCACCGCATCGTAGTTGAACTTCGCCGCGGCCTCCGCCAGCTCCACCGTACCCTTCACGCTCTCGCGCCCCACGCCCGCAATCAGCACCTTTTCCGGAGCACAAGCTTCAGCGGCAACTCGCAGCACCTCGCGCGTCTCAGCGTCGTCCAGCATTGGCGCTTCGCCGGTCGAGCCCAGAACCACCATTCCCGCCAGCAGGCTGCGCGAGTACCGGCTCATGTTTGCTTCCAGTTTGCGAAAATAGACCCGCTCATCCCCGTAGAACGGCGTGGTTGTCGCGGCAAAAACCCCTTCGATCAGCATGGCCTTATTGTAGAACCGGGACCGGCCAGTCCACCCCTCCCGTCTGCCCGCAAGGCTCAGCGTCTCTCTTGTATTTGCCGAGCCCCACTCCTTAAGCGGATAATAGCCGGGAAGAAAGCCCCGTCTCAGGAGCGGTCCGGATGGATTCTCTATTGCGTACGGATGAAGATGAGGATCGGAGCGCCTCCCGGCTTGTCGGCCAGGCGGTCTCCTTTATCGTCCACACGCTTTTGGCTCTCGGCTCGTGGGTAGCCCTGATGCTCGTTGGCTACGCCATGAACCCATCCAACGTTCCCCAGCTCCTGATCCTCCTGCTTTCCCTCGCCGTTCCTCTCGTCGTCGGCTTCATCGTCACCCGCATCCGTCAGGACGAAATGGCCACCGTCGTCTGGTTGCTCGGCCTCATCTGGCTGATGATTGTCGCCTTGTGGATTGTGGATATGCCGACCAGGCCCAACCAGTGCTTCCATTGCGGCATTGGAGAGAAGCTGTCGCGCACGCTCTTCAGCCTGCCCCAGCCCAGCGGCCTCATCGACGACGACGGCCCTTTCATCGGGACCTGGCCCGCGGCGGCTCTCATCGGCTACTCCATCGGCGCCGCCTTAGCACTGCGCCGCAAGCAACCCGCCAGCGACGAAGCGCCCTGAAGGGTACGGGCTTCAGCCCGTACATCAAGTCAGCCAATAAAATCAAGGGCTTTAGCCCCCGAGGGAACGTCCCATCACACGCCAATCGCCGTATGCAATTCCTGCAAGGCATACACCGTAGTCCGCCGCCGCTGCATGGCCGCAATCCCCTCCGCCGCCGCCTGCGCCGCCGCAATCGTCGTAATCGTCGGAATCCGCGCCAGCACCGCCGCCCGGCGAATCGCCTTCTCGTCGAAAAACGTATCCTGCCCCCGCGGCGTGTTCACAATCAGCTGAATGCGGTCGCCCTTGATCAGGTCCACAATATTCGGCCGGCCCTCCTTCACCTTGAAGACCCGTTCCACAATCAGCCCCGCTCCCTCCAGCACATTCGCTGTTCCCTCGGTGGCCACAATCTGGAAGCCCAGGTCCGCATAGCGCCGCGCCAGTTCAACAGCCGCAGGCTTGTCGTGGTCGTTGACCGTAAAGAACACCGTCCCCTTGGTTGGAAGCAAATGCCCCGCCGAAAGCTGCGCCTTCGCAAAGGCCTCGCCAAATGTCGACGCCACGCCCATCACCTCGCCCGTCGACTTCATCTCCGGACCCAGAACCGTATCCACTCCCGCAAACTTGGCCCACGGAAACACCGGAGATTTCACGTAGTAATGTGAGCCGGTTTCCAGATCCTTGCCCGAATCAAGCTGCGTCGGCAGTAACTCGCGCAGCGTGCGCCCCGTCATCAACCGCGCCGCGATCTTGGCCAGCGGAATCCCGGTCGCCTTCGATACATACGGCACCGTCCGCGAAGCCCGCGGATTCACCTCGATCACGTAAACGTGGTCCATGCCCTCGGCATCGCGCTGGATCGCAAACTGCAGATTCACCAGCCCCACCACCTTCAAAGCAAGAGCAAGCTTCCGCGTGTAGACGCGCAGAGTTTCAAGCGTCTCTTTGCGAATCCCAACCGCCGGAAGCACGCACGACGAGTCGCCGGAGTGAATGCCGGCCTCCTCTATATGCTGCATGATTCCCGCGATGATCACGTCCTTCGAATCGCACAGCGCGTCCACGTCCACCTCAACGGCATTCTCCAGGAAGTGATCCACCAGCACCGGCCGCTCCTGCGAGTACTCCACCGCTTCTTTCATATAGCGAGTCACCGCCTCGGCATCGTAAGCAATCACCATTGCTCTTCCGCCCAGCACATAACTCGGCCGCACCAGCACGGGATAACCGATGCGCTCACCCACCGCCAGCGCTTCTTCTACACTCGTTGCCGTTCCTCCGGCAGGCTGCGGAATGCTGAGTTCTTCAAGCAACTTTCCAAATTGTTTCCTATCCTCGGCCAGATCGATCGACGCCGGCGAGGTCCCTATAATCGGCACTCCCGCCGCCAGCAGCCTCTGCGACAGGTTCAGCGGCGTCTGCCCGCCAAACTGCACAATCATTCCGATCTTCGCCCCCGATTGCGCTTCGTGGTTATAAACCGCCAGCACATCCTCCAGCACCAGCGGTTCAAAGTAGAGCCGGTCGCTGGTGTCGTAGTCGGTCGAAACCGTCTCCGGATTGCAGTTCACCATGATGGTCTCGTAGCCATCTTCCTTCAGCGCAAAGGCCGCGTGGCAGCAGCAGTAATCGAACTCGATTCCCTGCCCGATCCGGTTCGGCCCCGACCCCAGAATGATCACTTTCGGCTTGTCCGTCGGTGGCGCTTCATCCTCCTCGTCGTACGTCGAGTAGAGGTAGGGCGTCATCGATTCAAACTCCGCCGCGCAAGTATCCACCAGCTTGAAGACCGGCTTGATTCCCTTCCCTTCGCGCAGTTGCCTCACCTGCTTGATGCCCTCGTGCCCCTCCAGCTTCCATTCCTTCGCAATCCGCTCGTCGCTCAGCCCCAACCGCTTCAGTTGCCGCAACTGCTCCGTACTTATCTCTTCCGGAGTCGTCTCGGAGATCGCCATCTGCGCCAGCGTCACCTCGCGCACCTGGTGCAGGAACCACGGGTCCATCTTCGTGAAGCGAGCCACCTCCCGCACGCTCATGCCGCGCTCGAAGGCGTAGCGGATGTAGCCCAGCCTCTCCGGCCGCGGCGTCACCAGCATCTGCGTCAACCGGCGCGGCTCCAGCACCTCGGCGCCCGTCTTCTTCCCGGTCTCAAGCGCCCGCCACGCCTTCATCAGCGCTTCCTTGAAGGTGCGCCCCATGGCCATCACTTCGCCCACCGACTTCATCTGCGGCCCCAGCGTGTCGTCCGCTCCGGGAAACTTCTCGAACTGCCACTTGGGAATCTTCACCACCACATAATCGATCGTCGGCTCAAAACACGCCGGCGTCTTGCGGGTAATGTCGTTGGGAATTTCGTCCAGCGTATAGCCCACCGCCAGCTTGGCCGCAATCTTTGCAATCGGAAACCCGGTAGCCTTCGACGCCAGCGCCGACGACCTCGACACACGCGGATTCATCTCGATCACCGTCATCCGCCCGTCCACCGGATTCACGGCAAACTGCACATTCGATCCGCCCGTCTCGACGCCAATCTCGCGCATCACCGCAATCGCCGCATCCCGCATCTTCTGGTACTCGCGATCGGTCAGCGTCTGCGCCGGCGCCACCGTAATCGAGTCGCCCGTGTGCACGCCCATCGGATCGAAATTCTCGATCGAGCAAATGATGATGACGTTGTCGGCCAGGTCCCGCATTACTTCGAGTTCGTACTCTTTCCACCCCAGCACGCTCTCTTCAATCAGGCACTCATGCACCGGCGAGAGATCGAGGCCCCGCGCCAGAATCTCCATCAACTCTTCGCGGTTGTAGGCAATGCCGCCGCCCGTCCCGCCCAGCGTAAAGCTCGGCCGAATCAGCACCGGAAAGCCGAGCTTGGAAGCAAAATCCAACCCGTCGCGCAGGTTATTCACCAGCGCCGACTTCGAAACCTCCAGCCCGATCCGCACCATCGCATCCTTGAAGAGCAGCCGGTCCTCAGCCTTCTTGATGGCCTCGAGCTTGGCCCCGATCAGCTCCACGTTGTAGTGATCCAGAACCCCCGCATCCGCCAGATCGACAGCCAGGTTCAGCGCCGTCTGCCCGCCCACCGTCGGCAGCAGCGCAAACTTCCCCGCAACAGGCTGATTCGAGAGCATCTCCGATTCAATCCGGATAATCTCTTCCACGTACTCGCGCGTCAGCGGCTCAATATAGGTGCGGTCAGCCAGCTCCGGATCGGTCATGATGGTCGCCGGATTCGAGTTCACCAGCACCACCTCGTAGCCCTCTTGCTTCAGAGCCTTGCAAGCCTGCGTCCCCGAGTAGTCGAACTCCGCCGACTGCCCAATCACGATCGGCCCCGAGCCAATCACCAGGATCTTCTGAATGTCATTTCTACGTGGCATATTTTTGGGTAGACTGCTCTTCCTCTGGGGTTGTGCGGCTGTGCCAGGAATGCCCCGTTTCGGCATCAAAAGTGTCGGCTAGTATTCCCGAGCCGACAGCCCACGACTTACGGTGATTCTGGCCCCTCGCATCGGGGTACGCATAGCGCAAATCGTAAGCGTCGTAAAGTCGCTGAAAGAACCTCGAATAGTGTATCGGGCTATCTGAGGAAGGATAATTCGGCCATATTTCGACCCTTCCTTCCAGGCATCGGTAGACTAGGAGGCCGATGGATTCATATCGCATTGGCGGGTCGGTGATAGTGCCGCGGCCATTCAGCGCGCACAACGCGTTGTGGTAACGAACAATGCTGTCGAGTGGCCGGTCCAGCGCGTCAAAGGAGGCATCGTTAGCGTTGAGACCCTCACCGGCCTTTGCGAATTTGATCAAGTGAAGGAAGCCAAAGACGAAACCTGGATACATCATGTGGATGTTCACACAGTCGCCCGGCGCCTCTTCCATTCGATTGGTCAGGTTCCGAAATGCGTTTCCAGTACTCTTGACCGAAATTCCGAGCGCAGGTCCGATTCCGGGGGGAAACACCGTGACATCGAGATTCTTGTATTTCATCCCCCCGAGCACACTCTGCTTGGAACGGTCTTCTGCCTCGGCAGAGTATGCCAGTCCATAGCTATTACCGGGACCTGGTTTGCATGTCATCGCCGGGCGTGGATGTAGCCACCCAGGGGGAAACCCACCCTCAACCACCAATCGATTCGAGCAATGAGCGTGCATCAGCTTGATATGCTGGCTCGACTGGGTCTTCGCATCCCCACACAAAGCCCCCAGCCCCTGCCCTAACGTGGCTACAGAAATCTCGGTCACTGGTGTTTTCGCCATTGTTCCATCCTCTCTGCGGCTTCGCTCAAAGAGAGACATTCGGATTCGGACAGGCCAATCTCGTTTTTTAGAAGATGACGATCAAACAGGTCGAGACTTTGATCCCTTGAGTTGGTCAGGCTACGGCTAGAGTGATTGAGCAGCATCTGTGCGTGAGATGCACTCGGGGCCACCACGAGAATACGCTCTGCTTCCGAAGGCTCGATTTTGAAAAGGCCGCCGCCCAACGCATGACCCTCCATTTCACAACTCAGCCGGGTCAGTGAATTGCGCCACGCTACTGCATAAGAATTTGCATCGTGGCCATTCAGAAACCGCAGGAGATGGATCGTGTTTGGCGCAACAAGGGCCGCCGCATTCGTGACCAGGCGAGGCATATCTCCCGACATATAAGACAAAAATGCGTCAGCCACGCGGACATGCGGCACAACGTACCAGAATTTTCTCTTTCTGCACTTGTAGCGATCCGCAATGCCATCATTTTCACCTTGGTCCAAGTATCGCTGGATCGGAACAGGAAGCAATTCCTTTGCGATGGCCGGAAGCGAGAGGAGAAAAATCTTCTCGCCCGCCTCCCCCTGGCAGCCCATTGCTGCGTGTGAAATGAGGCGCCCTCAACATCGCGAAGATTCAATGCCGCGGGCCGAAGGAACTTCTCGCCAATCTTCCATTGTCTACGCTCGTCATCCGACAAATGAAAGAAGTTGTTCGCGCCGGTGACATACCCAATGCCAACGTCAGCTACGTCTCCCAGTCGGCGCACCCGGGGGTGCGCCGCAAGGGCTTCGTAGAGCGAAATCATCGCGTCTGGCAGGAGGTAGTGGCTCAGTCGAAACCTGCCGCTCGCGATCTCCTTCAGATCTACCGCACGTGTCGTTTTTACGGAGCTGTGCAAATTCTCGGCTGCAGTTACAGTGAACTCGCGGCAGGCCTCTCCGTACCCGTCGCAAAACAGCAACACTGTGCTTTGGCCGAGCCCCCCGAAGAGCTTGTCCCTGAACATCTCTATTGCTACATTCTTGAAATGCCGAACCAGGTACTTCAATACCTCGCGGGCATACATCGCGTGGCCCAGTTCAGAAGGCATCACCATCGCAAGACGGCCACCGTAGCGCAAAAAACGGACGGAATGCACAACGAACGGCGCCCATGACGAGGCTAGGCGGGGCAACTGACACCCAGCTTCCATAGCCCTCAAGTGCCCTTTTGAGGCCAAGTCGCTATTGAAAGTTTGATAGCGAATAAAAGGAGGGTTCCCTACAACGCAGTCGAATTGCGGAAGAGACTTTGGCGTAAGGTCAAAAAAATCACTCTCGACTAATCGAGCATTGCGCACATGTTGACGTGATTCCCTTAACGCATCCGCGGATACATCGACGCCATGCAGCCTAGGCGAGAACGAACCAAGCTTCTCAAGCCGGGTTGCGGCAGCAACCAAGAAAGCGCCGTCTCCGCAGCTCGGATCAAGCACAGAGACATTGTCATCGCGAATCGCCCACTCCACGAGACGGTTTGCCGCGGCCTCTTCTGTGTAGAACGCACCCAGAGCCTTTGGTTCAGGCCTTTCCGTTCTGGCCGCGAGTCCGCTCATCCCTTCCACTCCTCCATCATCAACCGGAAATCTCGGAACAGATAATGCGAGTCATGCGGCCCTGGAGCCGCCTCGGGGTGGTACTGCACACTGAACAGCGGCAGCGTCTTATGCCGCAAACCTTCCAGCGTCTGGTCGTTCAAATCCACATGCGTCAGCTCCACCTCGCCCACGTTGATCGAATCCGGATCGACCGCGAAGTTGTGGTTATGCGCCGTAATCTCCACCTTCCCGGTCGCATTATTGCGCACCGGATGATTCCCGCCGTGGTGCCCAAACTTCAGCTTGTACGTCCGCCCGCCCAGCGCCAACCCCGTAAGTTGATGACCCAGGCAAATCCCGAACACCGGCACGCGCCCCAGAAACTTGCGAATCGCCTTCACCGCATAATCCACCGGCTCCGGATCGCCCGGCCCGTTCGACAGAAAAATCCCGTCCGGCTTCAGTTCCAGCACTGTCTCGGCGCTCGTCTCCGCAGGCACCACCGTCACCCGGCAGCCCTCTCGCGCCAACATCCTTAGAATGTTGAGTTTGATCCCGAAATCATAAGCCACCACATGAAGCTTGCGCTCTTTTGCGTCTTGGACGAGTGCAATTGGCAGTAGGGCATCCCCCGACTGATTCCGCCCATCGGAAGAATCGAACGAGTAAGCGGCCTTTGTCGACACCACCTTGGCCAGGTCCGTTCCATCCATCTTGCGAATGTTCCGCGCCCTTTTGACCAGCGCCGCCACGTCGTCGGTCTGGGTCGAAATCACGCCACGCATGACGCCGTAGGTCCGCAGGTGCCGAACCAGCGCCCGCGTGTCGATCTCCGCCAGCACCGGCACCGCATACCGCTCCATATACTCGTCGGTCACCTGCTCCGACCGCCAATTGGAGCTCACAGCCGAGAACTCCCGCACGATCAAACCCTCAATATAGGGCTTGGCCGACTCATTATCGGCCAGATTCGTGCCGTAATTGCCAATTTGGGGATTTGTAAGAACTACGATTTGCCCGGCATAGGAAGGATCGGTGGCGATTTCCTGGTAACCGGTAAGAGAAGTGTTAAAAACGACCTCGCCCTGGCATTCGCCGGGGTACCCAAGCCCAAGGCCACGGAAGATGCGCCCGTCTTCGAGCGCTAAGATTGCCTGCATCGCCTCTCCGAGGAGTGGATTCAACCGCTTCATGCCGGAGTCCGTTTTCCCCTGCACCCTCAGCTTCCGGCTTCAATCTGAACCCGCCTTGCTGAAACTGACTTGAAAAGGGGGCAAACACACCCAGGGACGGACGCCGGAACAATCGCCTCATTCACTATAACAGTCTTCCTGCCGCGCCCTGTGGATTGTCCCGCACTGCCTGGTCCACCGCAACTCCCAAAAATATCGTGCCCGGAAGTGTCGCCAGTCAGTCCCGGCCTGCGACTCCTCTAGCCTGCTCAAATCGGATTACTTCGCCCCCTTCGCTCTCCATCAGAACCTTTTGCGCTTTGCGCATCGCGTTCGCCGCCCGCTGTCCTATCAGATACGGTTGTATCCACCCAACCGCACTCCCCGTCTCGCGGTCGTTCTGCCACACCCCAAGCCCCAGGGTCAGAACTCTGTCCGCCGCATCGATCTCTTCCGCGCGCCGAAACAGCCCCGGCAACTGGGCCGATTCACTGATGCGGAGAACATGCACAGCGTCACGTTCGGGAACGTAGTTGGGCACCATCAACACAACCGATGCCCGCACGTCCTCTACCGGCAGCGCCGCCTCATGCATCGCGTTTCTCAGCTTCTCCAGCAAGATGCAGGCTTCGTGAATCGCCACCGTGGGCGTCAGTTCCCTGTCTTTCTTTAAACGGCGTCCCGCCTTGAAGGCCCGGCGCACCTTCGCAGCCTCAGTCCACGTGGCCGCCATTGGATTCGTCGTTCCCGTATGTTGCTTATCAAGCGCCATCGCGCCCTCACAAATACATGTAATCCTAAAAATAATTGAATATCAAGAAAAAATTAACTCCGAGATTAGATAAATCAAATTACCGCCATCCAACCACTCATCCAACGGTTTCATAAAGTATGGTCATCGCGATGTTTATAAATAATTTAAGGCTACGCAAAAAAGCTATGCTCATCATGCCTCAGCCCGCAATCCCGCTCAGCGCACCGCCCCAGCGTCCTTCGCTGGCCAGTAGATAAACACGGCCTTGCCGTAGATCAGCGGCCGCTCCACCGGCCCAAACTCACGGCTGTCCGACGAGATCGACCGGTGGTCCCCCATCATGAAATAGGTGTCCGGAGGCACCACCATCTCCGCCATCGACCGCGTGTCGCGATACACCCCAGGAACATAACTCTCCCTCAGGGGTTGGCCGTTGAGCCACACCTGGCCCTCGGCGATCCACAGCCGGTCCCCCGGCAGCCCGATCACCCGCTTGATGTAGCTCTTCTCCGGGTCGCGCGGGTAGTGGAAGACCACCACATCTCCCCGCTCGATTGCCGAAATATGATAGACAAACTTGTTGATGAACAGCCGGTCGCTGTCTTCCAGCCGCGGCAGCATGCTCGTTCCCTCAACCCGCACCGGCTGGTAGAGAAACGTAATAATCAGCACCGAAGCGGCTACGGACACGAACAGATCGCGCAGCCAGAGCCCAAGGCCCGACGCTTTCTTCTGCTGTGAGGGAGCCGCGTTGGCAGCAGGCTGCGTAGCGCCGCTCTGGGGTTCAGACGCGCCGCTCTCTAGTTCATTCGTCGAGTCGGAGACAGGGTTTTCGTGGAAACCTATTTGCATCTCAATTCCAGATTACTATTAATTCCATATTATTCGCAGCCCAACCCTCCCGCCGGACAAAGAACCTGTACGCGTCTGGGCTTCTCGACCGGTTTGGGCTGGTTGGCCGCGGGAACCAGAGCGGTGCCCGCCGAACCCGCTGCCCCCAGGTTCTCCTCTACAAGAATCAGTGGCCGTTGCAGAACCATCTCCAACTGCGTTCCCGATGGAATATCGACATCGGCGTTGCGCGTAAACAGCGTTACCAGCCCCACCGTGGCCAGCCCCGCGCCCAGTCCGGTAAGACCGCCTGAAATCGGGTGCCCTGACGCGGCCCCTCCGATGGTGCCCACCCCCGCGCCGGTAGGAATCGCAATCTTGGCCGTCTCGCCGGCATTCCGGCCCTTGTCGCCATCCTGCTGGATCGTTCCCTCGCCGTCGTCTTTCACGGTCTGCTTCTTCGCGCCCGGCAGGCTATCCACCACGCCCGGAATCTCCACCACCGAGCCGTTGGGAAAGATGATCGACGTAAAGTGCATGTCGAGCTGCGCTTTGCCCTTGACGCGTCCGGGGTGCACCACGCGGTCAACCACCCCCTGCACGTACACGCCCGAGGGGATCATCACCCGGCTGCCAACCACCACCGGGAATGTGGATGCCAGGTAAACCCCATCCCCCGGCTTCGCGCTCTTGGTGTTCACGGAGCTGCGCAATTGAAGCAGCACCTTGGTCCCCGAGGGAACCGTGTAGGTCTTTTTCGCGGGATCGTTTGCACCCGTTTCTGCAGCAGAAGCGGCAGTCGCTGGCGGAGTGCTCGCAGTCGTGTCTGGCTGGCTGGGCGGTTGCGAAGGATCGTTCTGCGCCACGCCAAAACCTGCCCCAAGACTCAAAGCCAATGACCAGGCCAAATTCCCGCGCAACCAACGCATCCCTTCCTCCGCACTGCCCCGCGCACACCAACCCCGCACGCGCCATTTTGATAGACTGCCCCGTCCCACACAAGGATAGCTCTCGCCACAAAGAAAGAAAAATTGGCGCCTGTCCCCAAGCAATGCCGAATTCGCGATAGGATGCAAGTCAGCAATGAACGCCGAAATCGCCCCTCCGGTTCCACAGAGCACCAGCAAGTTCGCCGCCGTATACAAGGTTCTCAGCAACGCAATTGCCGCTCGCGCCTTTCCTGGCTGCGCCTTCGGCGTTCTGGCCGGCGGCAAGGTCGTACTTCAGGACGCAATGGGCCAATTCACCTATGAAGCCGGCTCGCCCCCCGTCACTCCCGAAACCGTCTACGACCTCGCCAGCGTCACAAAAGTAGTGGCGACAACCGCCGCGGCCATGTTGCTCTATCAGCGCGGCCTCTTCAATCCCGATGCGCTGCTCGGCGACGTGCTGCCCGAATTTGTCTCCGGCCGCTCCCACTCAGACAGCGCCCGTCCCATAAAACTGCGCCATCTGCTGGCACACAACTCAGGCCTGCCCGGCTATGTCGAGTTCTTTCGCACCGCCACCACGCCATCCGAACTTCTCAGCGCCTGCCTGCACCTGTCCCTCGAAGCCGAACCAGGCGCCCGCGCCGAATACTCCGACCCCGGTTTCATTCTGCTCGGCAAGGCGCTCGAAGTGCTCATATCTGAAGCGGATCTGGGCGATTCTCTGCCGGCCTTTGTCCAGCGCGAGATCTTTGAGCCTCTCGGAATGATCTCCACCGGCTTCTCCCCGCTCCCCGAGGCGCGCGCCCAAATTCCACCCACGGAAGAGGACAAAAGCTACCGCAAGCGGCGCATCCAGGGCGAAGTCCAGGATGAAAATGCCTGGCTCCTCGAAGGCGCTGCCGGACATGCCGGCCTCTTTTCAAATGTCCCGGACCTGCTTCGCTTTGCGAACCAAATCCTCAACTCCGTATCCAGGAAAATCCCTGCCGCAAACACCGCCAACCTTTTTCATCCGTATACAGTCCAACTCTTTGCCGAGAGGCAGGGCCCCATGGATAACTCACATGCGCTTGGCTGGGATACACCCTCGAAGAAGTCGTCCTCGGGACGCCACTTTTCCCCTCATTCCATTGGACATCTGGGCTACAGCGGCTGCTCCTTATGGATCGACCTTGAGGCCGGAATTGCCGCCGTGCTGCTCACCAATCGCACCTGGCCCGACCGCAAGAATCAATTGCATCGCAAGGTGCGCCCTGCGTTTCACAATGCCGTTCGAGAGGCTCTTGCGCGAATGGATTCCTACTATCCTCTAAAGCGCACAGTCTATTCACGAATTCTCTCGTCACTTGCTCATTTTGCGAATAGAATCAAAAATTGGGGACAGACGCGATGCTAACCAGCTCTATGATGCAGGAGACGGCCGGCGCCCAGCAAAAAGATACCAACCACGACCAGGCCTCCTTGCTTCAACATCTTACGACTGAGAGCCAAAACGAGGCTTCTCAAGGCTTTGACACCAAATCCGCACTCGAGATCGCGCGCATCATCAACCACGAGGATTCCAAGGTTGCCGCGGCGGTCAAGAAGGCCATTCCCGAGATAGCCCAGGTCATCGATCAGGTGGCGCGCAGCCTCCGCGATGGCGGCCGGCTCATCTACATTGGCGCAGGATCAAGCGGCCGCATTGCGGCCCTCGACTCCTCCGAGTGTCCACCCACCTACTCCACCGCTCCCGGCCAGGTGCAGTACATCATGGCTGGCGGACCCAAGGCCCTGGCCTCGGCCGTCGAGGTCAATGAGGACTCCGAGGAGCTCGGCCAGCGGGATATCGCCCGCCGCCGCCCCACCCGCAAAGATGTCGTCGTTGGAATCTCCGCCTCTGGCCGCACTCCTTATGTTGTGGCCGCTGTCGCCTATGCACGCGCACGCGGAGCCTATACCGCCGCCGTCACCTGCAATCTGGAAACTCCCCTGGCCGATGCCGCCGACATCGCCATCATTGCCGACGTAGGCCCCGAAGTCATCTCCGGTTCCACCCGCATGAAGGCCGGAACCGCCCAAAAAACGATCCTGAACATGATCACTACAGGCGCCATGACACGCCTCGGCTATGTGTACGAGAACCTCATGGTCAACGTGCATATGCAGAACTCCAAGCTGGTCGAGCGTGGAATCCGCATCCTCATGGGAGCTTGTAAGATCGACCGCCTCACCGCGGTCAACACCATCAAGAGCGCCGGCCGCAGCGTACCGGTCGCCCTGGTCATGCTCAAGGCCGGAGTCGACAAGCCCGAAGCCGTTCGCCGCCTCGCCAAATCCGATGGCAACGTCCGCCTCGCCATCGAAGACAACGTCCTCGAACTGTAGCTGAAGGGTACGGGCTTCAGCCCGTACATAAAACCAATCAAAATGAGCTTGGGCTTTAGCCCCTGAGGGAACGCTCCTTCAATTTGACCCACCACGCAAAAACCTCATACCCCGAAAACTTTAGTAGACTTAACCGCAGCATGTCCGCTTCCTCACAGATGATTCGCGCCTCTAATGTGACCACCCTCGCTGCCGTCCTGGCCACCCTTCTTCTCGCCCCGATACTGGCCCCAGCGCAAGGCACCCACCTCTGGACCCAATCAAAGCTGGAAGAATTTGAAAAAGGCACTCCGGAAGGCGTCGCCCTTCAGAGCGACGGCCACCTGCGCCAGGGTCCAGGCCTCTCCGACATCCTCACCACGCCCTCAACCTTCGTCTGGTCCGTAGCCCTGGACAAGAACGGCGTCGCCTACCTCGCAACCGGCTCACCCGCCACCGTGCTCCGCGTCGATCGGGACGGCAAGTCCTTCACGCTCTTCGAGACCAAAGACGTGAGCGTCCAGGCCGTGAAGTTGGGACCGGACGGATACCTCTACGCAGCCACAATCCCCAGCGGCAAAGTTTACCGGCTCAAACCGGATGCAGCATCCAAGCAGGACGATGCATCCGCCGCAGTCGTCTTTGACGCCGCCAAGTTGGGAGGCCCGACTTCCTCCGCGAACCCGGACTCCTCCGCGGACAAGGAGAACCCCGGCAAGTCGCACTACATCTGGAACCTGACCTTCGACGCAGCCGGAAAGCTCTACATCGCGACGGGCGGCCCTGGTGCGGTTTACCGCGTCGATCCCGCCACGCCCGGCTCCAAGCCCGAGCAGTTTTTCAAGTCCGACGAAGCCCACATCCGCTCCCTGGCGTGGGATGCCAAAGGCAACCTGATTGCCGGCTCCGACGGCTCTGGCCTTGTCTACCGGATCAGTCCCGAGGGCAAAGGCTATGTGCTCTTCGATGCACCCAGGCGCGAAATCACGTCCGTAGCCGTCGGCCCCTACGGAACCATCTATGCTGCCAGCGTCGGAGACAAAACCCGCAATCCGCTCCCACCGCTGCCTGTGCAGGGCGTCGGCACTGCTACCATCACCATCGTTCAGCCCGGCTCTGTCCAGGCCGTCAATGCCAGCGCTTCCCTGCCCGAGGGATCGGAAATCTATGCCCTCGACGAAGGGCAGGCCCCGCGCAAGCTCTGGTCGAGCAAGGACGACATCGTCTACGCGCTGGCTGCCCGCCCTGACGGCCTGCTCGCCCTCACCGGCAATCGCGGCCGCATCTTCCGCATTCAAAACGACGGCAGCTACGCCGACATCGCCCATCTTCAGGCGCAGCAAGGCCTCAGCCTCGCCGTTAAACCAAATTCCGCGGACATCCTCATCGGCGGCGGCAACACCGGCAAGCTCTCCCTGCTCGGCGCCGCGGAACAGCACGAATATGCCAGCGACATTCTCGACGCCGGCGCGCTCGCCCGTTTCGGCCGCATCGAGATCGAGCCCGACTCCTCAGGCTATGAAATCTGGACCCGCTCCGGCAACGTCGATCAACCGGTGCGCGGATGGTCCGACTGGGCGCCTCTGAAAAACGACACCGTAGCTTCCCCTGCCGGCCGTTTCCTCCAGTGGAAAGCCGTCCTCAACGCCAACGGAGTCATCGGCAGCGTCGCCGTCAATTACCTTCCCGTCAACGCAGCCCCGGTCGTCGACGACCTCGTTGTCGCCACCGGCGCCCGCGTAAATCCCCAGACGCAACTTGCCGGCCAGCCGCAAACCGTCAATATTGCCTTCGGTTCCTCAGCATCCTCCTCCGACGGCGTCACTACCGACCCCAGCGCCAGCCAGCCCCTGTCCGCCGCAAAGGACAAAACCGCAATCACCGTGCGCTGGTCCGCCCACGACGACAACGGCGACACCCTCGTCTACTCCCTCTTTCTCCGCGGCGATGGTGAAACCGTCTGGCGTCCGCTCAAGAAAAAGATCACTGAAAAGGCCTACAGTTTCGACTCGACCCTCATTCCCGACGGCGGCTATCAGGTCAAAGTCGTCGCCTCCGATGCTCCATCTCACTCTCCCGGCGACGCCCTTACCGGCGAGAAGGTCAGCGATCGCTTCGAAGTAGACACCACGCCTCCCGCGATCGCAGGGCTCAAAGCTGCCCGAGGAACCACCTGCGCCCCAGCCCCTTGCTCCAACAAGATCCTCGTTTCCTTCGACGCCGTCGACTCCTTCTCGCCCATCGCCCACGCCGAATACTCGCTCGATGCCGGCCCATGGCAGTATCTGGAGCCCGTCGGCAAAATCTCCGACTCCCGTACCGAGCATTACGACTTCAACATCGCCGTAGATGAAGCCCCCGGCAAAACCAGCGAACATCTCATCACCGTCCGCGCCTACGACCGCTACGACAACGTCGGCGTGGCCAAAACCGTAATCCCCGCCCCGGAAAAGTAGTCCAGGAATCCAAAGCACCATGCGATTTGAATTATTTTTGGCGGCGCGCTACCTCAGAGCCAAGCGGCGGCAAGCCGTAGTCGGCGTGGTCACCGCCATCTCCGTCGCCGGCGTCGCTGCCGGCGTAGCCGCACTGATCATCGCCCTGGCCATCACCAACGGCATGAGGCGCGACCTCCAGGACCGGCTCCTCGGCTCATCCGCGCACGTCGAACTGATGCGCATCGAGGCCGACGGCATCCGCGATTGGCGCCCTCTTCTCGACCGCCTGCGCCAGCTCCCCCACGTCACGGCAGCGGCTCCCGGCATCTATGAAGAAGTCATGGTCTCCCATGGCCCGCGCGCCGGCTTTGCGCTCGTCAAGGGCATCATCCCCAGCCAGGAGCGCACCGTCAGCAATCTCCTCGATACGCTAACCTCCGGCTCAACCGCCAACCTGAATCCAAGCTCTGATCCCAACACAGCCGCCAGCAATACCGTCCCCGCCCTGGTGCTGGGCGGCGATCTCGCCGAGCAGATCGGCGTCCAGGTCGGCGATCAGGTCGTTGTCACCAGCCCGCAGGGCGAACTAAACCCCGTCTTCGGACTGGTTCCCAAGTTCCAGTCCTTTCGCGTCACCGGCATCTTCCATTCCGGCTTCTACTCCTACGACGCAAGCTGGGCCTTCACGCGCCTTGCCGATGCGCAGCGCCTCTTCGACGAACCCGACCTGCTCTCCGTCATCAGCTTCAAAGTCGACAACCTGAATCGCGCCCCCGAGATCGGCGCTGAAATCGAGCAGGCCGCCGGCAAGGGCTTCATGACCACCAACTGGATCGAGCAGAACCGCGAGCTCTTCCGCGCCCTCAAACTCGAGCAGGAAGTCACCTTCATCGTCATTGCGCTCATCGTCATCGTCGCCGCCCTCAACATCCTCATCGCCCTCACTATGATGGTCATGGAGAAGACCCGCGACATCGCCGTCATGATGAGCTTTGGCGTCGACCCCGGCCAGGTCCGCCGCATCTTCCTGATGCAGGGCCTGCTCATCAGTCTTGTCGGAACCGCCCTGGGCCTGGCCCTCGGCTACGCCGCCGCCTGGGCCGGTGGCCATTATCACTTCATCCACGTCTCCGCCGAGGTCTACTCCATCGACACCCTGCCCTTCGCCCCCCGCCCCATCGATGCAGTCATCGTCTCCGCCGTCTCCATCGGCATGTCGATGCTAGCCACCCTCTACCCCTCCTCAGCCGCCGCGAGCGTCCTCCCCGCCGAAGCCCTCAGGTACGAATAAGAAGGTTGGATAACACCGGCTGGCCCGCTTTCTTTGACAATGTGACACATTGTGTGCCACATTATACCCATGCCCAGCGTAAATCTCCGCCAACTCCGAAACACCAAGCAACTTCTCACCTGGCTTGAAGCCGGCGAAGTCGTCGAACTCCGCAAACGCAACTCGGTTGTCGCCCGAATCGTCCCCGAGTCGCCCAAAGTCCCGCCCGCCGACTGGCCGGATTTCGCCGCTCGCGCGAAGGCGATCTTTGGAGACCGCATGATCCCCGCCGTGGAAATATTGATTGAAGAGAGGAATAGCCGCTATTGAACGCCTATGCGGATAGCAGTCTCATTACCTCTCTTTATGTGATTGACGCGCATCAGCCCGAGGCACTGCGGCGCATGAATCGACGGCCTGCCGTATGGCTCACCCAATTCAACCGGACCGAAGTGGCCCATGCGATCAGTCAGTATGTCTTTCGAGGGAAGATAACGCCTATCGAAGCCGAAAGAGTTTGGACGGATTTCCAAAAGGATTGCGCGCAAGGAATCTGGATTCCGATCAACTTGCCCGAAAAGGTCTGGGATACCAGCATCGGCCTCGCCCAGCGCTACGGCCCCACCCTCGGCGTCCGTACGCTGGACTCTCTTCACGTAGCCTGCGCCCTTGAACTCCACGCGCAAAAATTCTGGACCTTCGACGACCGCCAGGCCCGCCTCGCCGAAGCAGCAGGGCTCGACACCGCGCCCTGACTCGTACTATCGTCATTGAACGGAAGATGCCGCATCCCCCGGAGAAGATATGGCGAGCCCTCACTGAAGCTACGTTGATTGCTCATCGGGAGTTGGATTGACCATGAAAACACAAGCCATGAAAAAGAGCGCAACGGCCAAGGCCGAATCCCCTTCCCGGCTGATCGACGCGCGGATCGAGGAACTGGACGACTGGAGGGGCAAGACGCTCTCCCATGTCCGCGCTCTCATCGAACAGGCTGATCCTGAGGTCGTGGAGGAGTGGAAGTGGAGAGGCGTTCCGGTTTGGTCTCACGATGGAATAATCTGCACCGGCGAGACGTACAAGAGCGTCGTGAAGCTGACGTTTGCCAAGGGTGCTTCGCTTGAAGACCCTTCAGGACTATTCAACTCCAGCTTGGAAGGCAACACGCGCAGGGCGATCGACATTCACGAAGGGGAGACGGTGGACGCGGGCGCGTTCAAGGCGCTGGTGAAGGCCGCGGTGGCGCTTAATGGCTCGCCGGCGAAGAAACGGTAGACGCTGGGTGCAACTCCGAAGTGACTTTCCGCGAATCTCGATCACGGACAGATCGGCCAGCCAATGAGATGCCTTCTCAGGGGCTAGTGCTGGGCGGACTTGGGGGATGGATTCGCCGCTGATTTGGCGCCCGCTGGGGCTTGCGCTGCAGAGGGGACGGCGGGAAGAATCTGAGCCAGCTTGATCTTGTCGATGCGAGGGAAATTGGCTTTTAGATATGCGTCGCCGCGGTCCGTGATCAGGTCCTGGTGAGGGGATTCGCCGTAGCCAGGAAAGATTTTGTCGACTACATCCATGCCTTCGACGACAGTGCCGAAGGGGGCGAAACCCATGGCGTCGAGGCGAGAGTTGTCAGCATAGTTGACGAAGAGCTGGGTGGTGCGCGTGTTGGGTCCGGCGGTGGCGAAGACGAGGCTTCCGCGCTTGTTGCTCTGCACAACAGGATCGTCGTGGATATTGGTGGTTTCCCAAACCTTGTTGACGGCTGGGTTGGCGCTGAGGCCGAACTGCACGACGAAGCCGGGAACGACGCGGAAAAAGGCCGCGTTGGTGAAGTAGCCGTAGCGCACCAGCTTGTAAAAGCGGTCTGCGCCAAGCGGCGCCCAGTCGCGATGGACTTCGACGACGAAGTCGCCCGCTGTGGTCGAGAACTTTGCCTTGAAGACGGCAGGCGCCTTGGCCCTGAGCGATGCCGGGTTGAGCAGGGAGGGACGCGGACCGGGAACGGCGTGGTTGGCGCTGGGCTTGGCTGTAGAGCTTTTGGGAGTCTGGGCGTGGACCAGAAGGCTCGCGCACAAAATAATGACCGTCGCAATCGCTTTCATGATGACGATTATACGAAGTGGAGGCCTAGGTTTGGGGCAGTCAAGCGAGAGAAACTGCGGGATTCAGAAGAGCGTCCTTCAGGAGCTAAAGCCCATACCCTTCACTCAAGCTGGCGCCTTTCAATTGATGCGCGCACCCTTCGAAACAACGACAGATTCGAGAGCCTTAACCGGTTTCCTGTTCGGCCAGGGATTCTTCCGCGTGCTCGCTTTCGACGGTCACCTTGCGCAGGCTTACGTGCTCGACTTGAGCCCAGATGAGGCCTACGGGGATGATGCCGAGGAATGTGGTGAGCAGCAAAACCGCGCCGCACGCCGTGGCTGACTCGGCATTGGCGCCGAACAGGCCGGCGAGCGCGGCTGCGACGATTCCGATTTGGGTGAACCAGCCCAGAATTGGAAGCTGAAAAATGCTCGCTCCGCCACTGGCGACCATGAGGAGAACGCATCTGGAGGGCGTAACAGCGGCCCAACCCGAGCTTGCCGCGAATGCCTGGCAGCCCTCGAAATAGGCGGTGGCAATGACCAGCCACATGCAAATGGAGAGCCCTGCGGTGACGCTGAATTCCGAGAAAGTGCGCATAGTGTCAAGACCGGCATGGAAGGCGCGAATCTTTTCGCCGGCCGCGATTCCCAGCTTTTTTGAAAACAGGCCGAAGCTGTGTTCCGCGATCGACGCGACGGTATTCCCCGCCAGCCGTACGGTCACAAGAAAGAGAGCGCCGAGCAGCGTGAGAACCAAGCCTCCGTAGCGCGCGGCGAATGCAGCCAGGAATGGAGAGTGGGCTCCCAGAAGGGAGACCATGTGCGAGTGGCTGGTGACCCGGACGATGTCCGCGTAGGGCACGGAGAGCATGGCGACGGAGAAGATAAGCGCCATGGAACCGGCATCGAACAGGCGTTCGACGATATAAACGGCAATCTGCGAACTGAGCGCAAGGCCCGTCTTTCTTGCTACGAGATAAGGACGAACCGGGTCTGCAACGCGGCCGATCAGAGCTACCGCGGTGAAGCCGATGACCTGGGTGCCGAGAAGAGAGAACGGCGCTACGACTTTGTTGTGCTTGAGCAGCTGGGCCCAGCGCACGCAGCGGAAGGTATAGGCAAAATAGATGCAGCCGGCGCTGAGGGCAATTTTGATCCAGTTAGCATGGGAAAGCTGGGCACGAAAGACGCCGAAGTCGAAGTGGATACGGTCGCGGCCCCAGATCAAGAGTGCGGCGAGGGCGACAAGCGCCATCAGGCCTAGAATCAATTGGCTTTTCTTCAAGCGTTCTCCCTGTTGCGGCGATCTCTACCTATTCTACCGGCGGGATTTGAAGTGGCGGGAATTGCGCGTTCAATTTCGTGCGGCGGCGAGGCGGGCCTGGGCTTGGCGCGCCAGAACGCGGCGGTTGAACTCGTGGATGACGCGCGCGATGTAGGCTTGCGTCTCGTGGTAGGGGGGAACTCCGTGGTACCTGGCGACAGCCTCGGGGCCAGCATTGTAGGCGGCCAGCGCGAGAGCCAGGTTGTCGCGATATTGGGTGAGCAGAGCGTCAAGATAGGTTGAGCCGGCGCGCACATTCTGGTTGGGCTCGTAGCTGTCCTGGACGCCAAGATCGTTGGCGGTTCCAGGCATTAATTGCATCAGGCCGCGGGCTCCCGCGCGGCTTACGGCGCGGGTGTTGCCGCCGCTTTCCGCTTTGACGACGCTGGCGAGTAAGTCGGCGTCGAGGTTGTGCGCTTGGCCGGCGCGGGCGAGAATTTCGGCGAGGTCGGCCTGGCTGAGTTTGGCTTCGGGGCTTGCGGAGGCCGCGGGCTTGGCGGAGATTTCCGGGGGCCGGGGCAGATCGGGAAGCGGTTCGACGCGGGCGATCTCCTGCGACGGGAATTCGATGTAGTTGTCTTCTCCGGCGCTGAGGTAGAGACGGACGCGGCCCTCGATTTGGGAGTGATGATCGCAGCGCAGATCGAAGCCGTTGCCGAGGGTGACGTGTTCCGCGGCTCGGGCGGAGGGGGCCAAGGCGGCGAGGATCGCGGCGATGATCAGATGTTTCCTTGGCATTAATTACACCTTATCGAGTATTCGGTTCGGTGGAACATTGAATTTCTAACTTTCCCACCCTAGCCACAAAAACAAGAACGTGGTGCCCAGAGGGCGCCCAAGTGGGGCACCCGGACCTTGTACTTTTCATGGGCCTGAAGGCCCCTGCTCCCTCCGTTCAAGAGATTGTCTCCTTGGCAACCGGGTGTTTCTTCATGGCCGCTTCCAGCACAACTGCTACACCGTCTTCATCGTTCGATGGGGCCTGCTTCCAGCCCCGCTTTCTGGCCATGGTCCGCAGCTCTCTGGTGGCGTTGCCCATAATTACAGCTTGTCCGGCCCACTCCAGCATATCTACATCGTTCCAATTGTCGCCGATGGCCATGGTCTCGCTGCTGCCGACGCCGAGGCGTCCGGCCAGGTCTTTGAGTGCCCAGCCCTTGGAGACGCCGTGCGGCAGCAGATCGAGTATCGATACGTCGCGCGCCGGATATTCGGTTCGGACACATTCGCAACTGCTGCTCCACTCGCTCGCTTTGAGCGTCCGTTCGGCTTCCTTCATCCGGCTGACATAACCTGCAACCATGCCCTGGATAGGGTCTTCGCCGTCGATTAACGCCAACTCCAAGGGCTTGATGACCTCCATGGCATTGCGGTTGCTTTCAACCCAGAGCGCGATGCGGCCGTGCGCTTGTTCAAGGTCTTCCAGAACCAATTCAGCGCGTCCCGGCCGGTCAAAGGTGAAAACGACGGCGCCAAAGGGCCTGAGGAGGCCCAAAAGTCCCCGTGCGACGCGCGCCTCCATGTGGCAACGGTCGATGAGCTGGCCGTCGAGAGTTCTTATCACTGCACCATTGGACGTAAGCAGGGGTGTATCCGCTCGCAGGCCGAGGCCTTCAAGAAGGGGCAGCGTGTAGGCCATGCGGCGGCCAGTGGCGATGGCGACGGTAATGCCGGCCTGCTGCGCCACTCGGAGCGCCTGGCGGTTACGCCGGCTCACGGCCTGCTCGTAGTTCGGAAGCAGGGTGCTCGGGAGCAGGGTTCCGTCCATGTCGATGGCTACCAGGCGAACGGGAGGGTGCATATCTCCAGTGTAGCGGGCGAATTTTGGCAGGGGTCGATCCGGTAAGCTTGGAGGCATGGAACGGATTTGCAGCCAGTGTCACGCTTTGCTTGCGGAAGAGACTATGGGGGATTGGTGTCCGGCGTGCGGCGGAGCGTTGCTTGAGCGCGCGCCTCTGGTTGAAGCCGTGCAGGCAGGGGCGCCAGTGGCCGAGGTCGATCGTCGAGGCATCGTGCTGCCGCGACGCTATGCGCTGGGCGGGATTATTACGCCGCGGTGAAGGGTTTCGGACAGAGAATCAGGGCTCGGTGTCGAATCCGACGGCCTTGGCCAGCCTGGCCTGGCGCTCATCGAAGGTCCAGAATCGTTGGGCTTTGAGTTCGAGGGCGCAGGCCACGTGAAGCGTATCGAGGGTGCGAACGCCTAGGGTGGGGCCGTAGCGCCGGGCGAGGGCGACGCAGGTTGTCCAGGCATGTTCAGGGAAAGGAATGGATTTCCAGACTCCCAAACTGCAGTCGGATTCGAAGGCATGCCAAGCCTGGTCTGAAGATGCGGCGGGTCGGCCATGGAATTGCTGTCGGTAGATGGCATTGGCCAGTTCGCCGCGATTGAACGGGGTTAGTGATATCTCAGGTTTGCTCGCCATGCGCCGAATCGCTTCTTGCGAATGGGCGTCCAGCACGTAGAACGCTACGAGAAAACTCGAATCGACGTACGGAGTCAATATCGTTCGTTCTCCCTATCCGCGATGAGATCGGCGACGGGCGTTAAGACTCGATCTCCGTACATCTTTTTTAGACGGGCTTCGAAATCCGGCCATTCGACGGGCTGGGCTTTGGGAGATTCGGGGACGATTCGGGCGACAATGGCGTTACGTTTGCGGAGTTCGACGACCTCTCCGGCTTCGAGCCAGGTCAAGAGCTGGCGGGTGTCGCGGAGTTGGCGGAGATTTACGCTCGGCATGGGTCTAATGTGACACAACATGTGCCACATTGTCAAACAGGCATTTTGTCCAATACGGTCAAAATTATGTGTGTGTCCGCATGCACATCTGCAACTTGCCCCTGGGGCAGGAACTTTACTCAATGGTCCACCGTTCTCGCGTCGCCGGCGGTTCATCCGTCTTCGCCGGAATCTCCGCTTGCGAGTACCGGATCGTCTCCGGCCCCACGGCTCCGCCAGTCATCAGCATGCTCATCGCCTGCTCCATGGTCAGGCTGGTCTCGATCACCCGCTCCATGGGCAGAATCTGCAGAAACGCCGACGTCGGGTTGATCGCATTGGGCAGCAGCACCGCCCCGAGCGGCCTCCCGCTGGTCGAATCCGTCAGCGTCTTGGTCAGAAATCCGATGCTCTTCTGCCCCGCAATCGGAAAGTCCACCAGCACCACCCGCTGGCTGCTTTCCTTCTTCGACATCATGGTATCCAGAAGCTGGCGCACCGAGGTGTAGACCTTGGCCACAAAAGGCAGCCGCTCCAGTAAAGCCTCGAAGAGATTGAACGCCTGCCGGCCAATCACCAGCGACGTAACCCGGCCCGCCACATAAAGCAAAACCAGCGTAAGCAAGACCGCCAGCAGCGACCGCAGCCATGGCTGGCTGAGCCACGCGGCTGGGAAATATGCCGCAAATAGCTGGATTACCGGCATTCCAGCCTTGGCCAACTCGCTCAGAACAAAGCTGAAGATCAGATAAGTGACAAATAATGGCCCAATCGTCAGGATTCCAGCTAGAATGTTACTTTGCAGGCTGCGAATTGTACGGGCAAGAACTGGCTTCACAGGGTTCCCTCTCGCGCTCTTGCTAAGAGGATACGCGAATCCCGTACCGGAAAAGGGCCCCGCTTCCCGGTCGCCAGCCGGTCCTTTTTATTCGATTTGGATCGGCAGACCACGTTTGAAGTTCCATTTGGGGACAAAATCCGCTATATATGGGATTGCCATCTACTGCCAGGAAAGAAGGAGCTGCATGGAACAGCAACTAGAAGAAAGTTTGGATCCTCAGGGGCGCTTCAGTGGGGGTGCGGAGATAGCCGAGTTCCCGGACGCATACCAGCAGCGCATCGTCGGATCCCCGCTTCCAGTCGGCGGCAGCGCGCCTGCGCCGCACAATGCGGCTGAGCCTAAGCGCCTCGCGTCCGTGCCCCCGCCTCGGCGTGCGCTCCCAAACGTGCCCCAGCCGGCGCCCGCGGGACCTTCCGGCCTGCAGCGCGCCATCAATCTCATCCGTATCGCCATCCCCTTCGCTCAGAAGATGTTGCCCCTTCTTGACGGAAATTTCGGCACGACCGTCTCCAACATCCTTATCCCGCAGCCTCCGCCAACCCCTCCGCCGCCAACAGTTGACCTGGCGCCCATTGAGAAGGGACTTACCGAGATTCGGGTTCAGCACCTTGAGTTGCGCGAGCAGTTCGTCGAGCAGAATTCCTCCCTCAAGCGCGTTGAAGACCAGTTGGAGTTGGTCCGCGAAGCCACCGACCGCAACACCCTCGAACAGCAGGAACTACTCGAAGATCTCAAATCCGTCGGCAATAAGGTCAATATTGTTGCCATCGTCGCCATCGGGCTGCTGGCCATCTCCGTAGTGCTGAATCTGCTGCTCTTCATGCATATACAGCGCGTTCTCCCCTGAGCCCTCACCCCAGCTTCCAGCCCTGGCCGCAATCTCGCCAGCAGCGCAGGCCGATCCAACCGGTCGGCTTCAGGACACCTGCGCCCATGCTCTCAAAACTCTCCACGAACGGCCTCAATTCCTGAAATGGAAATATTTTAAGATCATCAACAATGTTTTCCCTATATCAATACTAATTTCGCTTTATTGCTAACTATAGGCAACTTTTTGATCTCCGCTGTTGCCAGCCGTATTTTCACAGGGCTAGTATTCCGCATAGTTGAGCCGGGTTTCGTTAAACCCTGAACCCGGAGATTTGACCCGCTATGCAGTTTTTCCCTAGTTCAATGAGCTTTACCAACTGGCGGCGCTTTCCGGCGCACGCGAACGGAGTGTTTCGTCATGGCATGGTATGCCTACTGCATCGCTGAAAAACAAGCCTTTCCGGAATTAGCCCGTCATCGCAAACCTGTTCCGCTGGAAACCGTACTTGGAGTCAGTGGCAATCAGGTCTTTCTTTATCCAGCCAGCGACCTGGCCATTGTCGTCAGTGAGCACAACCCCCTGGAAAACTTGAACCAGAAGGCCGGCGTGGACCACGCCCGCGTCATCGCGGACTGCTTCCAGCACTCTACCGTCCTTCCCTTCCGGTTTGGAACCGTCTTCAACGACGATGACATCCTCCGTAAGTCCATTCGTTCCAATCAGCGCCAGTTCCAGGGCAACATCGAAAAGCTGCGCGGCAAGAGCGAGATGCACCTCAAGATCTTCGTCGACGACTGTTGCCCCAAGGAACTCGACAAGCACTCGCCCGCCGAAGGCGTCGGCCGAGAGTATCTCTCCAATCTACGCGAGAATGCCGCTCGCACCAGGGAGCGCCAAACCCGCGCCCGCGCGGTGGCCTTCCAGATGCACAGATTATTTATGCCCCTGGACGAAGAAGTCTCCTGCCGCCTCACAGATAACAGCAAAATGGTCCTGGATATTTCCCACCTGATCGACCGCAAGTACGTCGAGCGCTACCAGAACAAGTTCGCCTCCACCAGCGCCATGATGCGTGAGTGCCTGCTGCAGCTATCGGGACCGTGGCCGCCATATCACTTCGTCCACCGCCTCACCCGCTCGGTTCATGCGCCCGCGCAGCCCCCGGCAGCCCAGCCAGCCACGCAGGCGGCAGCCTCCGTAATTCCAATTCTCGATCCCGCGCCCGCACTGGCGTAGTGCATTCAGAAGGACCCAAAAGCAAAGCCCCATCCTTGCGGATGGGGCTTTGCTTTTTGCTGTCTTCCGCCGGCGCAAGGCGTCTGGCCATGCGCTTAGTCGTAGTACTCGAGCCCAAGGTGCGTAATCAGCGTCTCGCCCATAATGTGGCGCAGCGTGTTCTTCAGCTTCATCGACTGGATAAACAGGTCATGCTCCGGGTAAAGTCCCGCGGCCGTCTGCGGCGACTTCAGATAGAAGCTCAGCCACTCCTGAATCCCAATCGAGCGCAACGAAGGCGTCCGCTTGGCCAGGTCGAGAAACAGAATCAGGTCCAGCGCAATCGGAGCAGCCAGAATCGAATCGCGGCAAAGGAAATTCACCTTGATCTGCATCGGATAGCCCAGCCAGCCGAAGATGTCGATGTTGTCCCAGGCCTCTTTGTCGTCCCCACGCGGAGGGTAATAGTTGATGCGAATCTTGTGGTAAAGATCCTTGTAGAGGTCGGGATAAAGTTCGGGCTGAAAAATGTATTCCAGCGACCCCAGCTTCGACTCTTCCTTGGTCTTGAACGATTGCGGATCGTCCAGAACCTCGCCATCCCGGTTGCCCAGAATATTGGTCGAGAACCAGCCCCGGACACCCAGTTGCCGCGCCTTGAACGCCGGCGCCAGCACCGTCTTCATAAACGTCTGTCCCGTCTTGAAGTCCTTGCCGCAAATGGGCGCGGCATTCTGTTTTGACAGCTCGATCAGCGCCTTCGTATCCACCGTCAGGTTCGGCGCGCCATTGGCAAACGGCACGCCCTCCTTCAGCGCCGCGTAAGCATAAATTTGCGACGGCGCAATCCCGATGTCGCTCGCTTCCAGCCCCTTCTCGAAGGTCTCGATCGATTGATGAACCGCCGTCGGCTCCAGGAAAATCTCCGTCGAACCGGTCCAGATCATCACCACCCGATCCACCGTCTTCTTGAAGGCCCTGATGTCTTCAATCACCTGGTCGGCCAGGTCGCGCTTGTTCTTGCCCTTCTTCACATGCGTGCCGTGCAGCCGCTTCACATAGTACTGATCGAAGACCGCGGGCATCGGCTTGATCTGCTCCAGATAAGGCCGCAGTTGCTCCAGCGTCTCCTTTTCCAGCACCTTGGCGTGCGCGGCTGACTCGTAGACGTTGTCCTCAAAGATGTCCCAGCCCGTGAAAACCAGATCGTTCAAGTCGGCCAGCGGCACAAAGTCCTTGACCAATGGAAACTTGTTTTCCGTGCGCTTGCCCAGCCGAATGGTTCCCATCTGCGTGAGCGACCCGATCGGCTTGGCCAGTCCGCGGCGCACCGCTTCCACGCCGGCAATCATCGTGGTGGCCACGGCGCCCAGGCCCACAACCATCACTCCGAGTTTTCCCTTTGCTGGGGCTATTTTGCTTGATGCGGTCTCGTGGCCGCCCTCTCCCTTACCACCTTCTCCGTTTATTGACATCGTCTCTCCTAATCATCCTTTGCATAACCTTTGGCTGCCCATCGGTTCTGAATTAAGTTCCGTAAAACGGAACAGCGTACGTTAAAAAAGCATCGCGCCGGCCCGCGGCCTCAAGCTGCCTTCGCCTCTCTTCCACGATTGATGTGCGACCAGAGAAACCACACAATCCCCGCCAGCAGCGCAATCTCTACCACCAGGTGGAAGCGATGGAACACCTCGTAGAGCCTGGGGTCCGTGTGCCACCTCTCGCCCAGCTTCATGCCCACATAGGCCAGGCAGTAGTACCACACGCACGAGCCCAGCGAAGTGTAGATGTGAAAGCGCACCCGCCCCATCCGTGCAATTCCAGCCGGGAAGGCTACAAATGTCTGCACGATCGGCAACATCCTCCCTAGCAAAATCGCGATCGATCCGTACTTCTCAAAAAACCGCGTCATGCGCTCCAGATCGCGGTGGCTCATCAGAACCCATTTGCCGTACCGCTCCACCAGCGGACGGCCGCCCTTTGCGCCGATCCAATAGGCTACGCCCGACCCAACATTGCAGCCCACCGCTCCGGCCAGCGTCACCAGCAAAAGATTGAAGCGTCCCAGGTAAACCAGATACCCGGAGAACGGCATGATGAGCTCGGAAGGGATTGGAATGCCTGACGAGTTCAGCCCCATCAGCGCGACAATGCCCGCATACCCGCCTGCATCGATGACATGCGTGATGAACTGAACCAGGAGGGTAATGATTCTTTCGCTCATGAGCGTTCCCAGTATATAGGTCTGCGCTGCACCGCTTCCCGCCCTTTCGGCCCCGCGAACACAAATGATAATTGCACACGTATGCAATGGCCCTTTGTTAACATGAAGATGAATCGAACCAATGCCCGAGGTGTCTCCGTTGTCTGAATTTCCCCCAGTCCCGCTCACCCTTGAAGGTTCCAGCCTCCTCCATCAGTTTTTCCGCTTCGACTGGAAAGCCTGGCGGTCCTGCGCGGACGGCGAACGCAAGAAAATCGCCGCCAACGCCACCGATGCTCTCAAGAATCTCGAGCGCCCCAAACCCGGCGCCCCCATTCAAACGGCCCTCTTCTCCCAGCTCGGCCACAAAGGTGATCTGATTCTGGTTCACTTCCGCGACTCGCTCGAAGCCCTCAACCAGGTCGAGCTCGATCTTGCGCAGACCGAACTCTACGATTACCTCACCCCCACCCACTCCTACGTCTCAGTCGTCGAACTCGGCCTCTACGAGTCCAGCCGCAAGACCTACGAAGCCGCCGGCAACTTCGAGCCGCACTCCCCGGAATGGAACGCCGAGATCGCGGCCTCGCTCGAGCGCGGATCGGCCGCCATGGCCCCGCGCCTCTTCCCCGCCGTGCCCGAGGCAAAATACCTCTGCTTCTACCCCATGGACCGCAAGCGCGGCGAGCAAGTCAACTGGTACACGGTCCCCTTCGCCGAGCGCCAGCGCATGATGCACGAGCATGGCCTCATCGGCCGCCGCTACGGCGACCGCGTCAAGCAGATCATCTCCGGCTCCATCGGCATGGACGACTGGGAGTGGGGCGTCGACCTCTTCGCCGAGGATCCAGTCGTCTTCAAGAAGCTGATCTACGAAATGCGCTTCGACGAAGTCAGCGCCGTCTACGCCCTCTTCGGCCAGTTCTACATCGGCGTGCGCCTGCCCATCGAAAACCTGGGCAACTGGCTGCATGGAAAGCTGTAGAATCCACCACGGAACACGAGGCAGCGCGATGAAAAAGACACCCAGTCCGGCAAATGTATGCCCTGAATGCGATCACCAATTTCGTGGCAACGGATTTGATGGCATCGACGCGCATTGGCGCGCAAAGCACGAATCTCTGATGCCTTATCGAGTGGCATGGCCGCTGATCCAGTCAGGCACTTATCGGCGCAAGACCGGGTCGATTGAAGATTTCTGTGGTTCCTTGGCCCAGGAGGGTGGGCCGAAGTTCACGATCGCACAAATCAAGAAGATCACCGAAGACGCCTGGGCAGGCAAGCGATAAAGTGCGCCCAGTCCAGCCAAATGATTTTACGGAGGGAGCAGGGGCCCTCAGGCCCCTGAAGACCGGGCATGTAACGAGCACGGCTTTAGCCGCGGAGGGACACTTCCTTGTCTATTTCGCTTGAATTCCTATAAAGCCCGTCTCCCCTCTTAAGCTGCAACTCTCATCACCCGCGATCGCAGCCGAGCGAAAAGCTCAGCGCGGAGCAAATCTCGCTCATGCGGCCGGGGTGTAATTGCGCCACGCGCCTTCCCAGCCGTTCCTTTGACACGGTGACCGCATTGTGCAGATTCACGGCGCAGGGGCCCTTCATGCCGTCCTCGCTGCCCAGGACGACCTCCGACGGCACCCCGCGAATCGTTGACGTGATAGGCGCTACCGTGACCGCGGCAAGGTAGGCGATGGCGCTGTCGCGCGTAAGCACAACCACCGGCCGCTCCTTGTCCGGCGGGGCGAACCGGTAGAGGCGAATCTCCCCGCGCGCTATTTTTCCGGCCACGCTGCCTCCGCCTCCCACGCGCCAATATCGTCGCCTGTCTGCGGCCCTCGCGCGTACCCTTCCCGGTCGCGATCTTCCTTGGTTCGTATCTCCAGTCGCCGCAAATGCTCGCGCAGCGCTTCGCGCACCAGAGCCGAGCGATTCGCCTTCATCTTGCGTGCGGCCCGGTCGGCAGCGCGCAAAAGCTCCTTGTCGAGCACCACCTGGATCGTTTCCATATGTGGATTCTATTCCACAGTCTACTCCACAGTCAATGCGCCGGGGCCTCCAGGTCTCGACTTTGAGACCTGGGAGCTGCGTGGTCATGCGTTGCTCTCGATTCCGCGCTACAATCTCCACATGAAGCGCTCCGCCGCCGAAGTCCTCGAAGATGTCCGTCGCCTCCCTCCCGGCGATGTCGATTGGCTTATCGGGGAGTTGCTCCAGGGCGGTGACGGCTCCAGCGATGCGGAGATTGAGGCTTCCTGGAAAGCGGAGGTCGAGCAGCGCGTAGTCGAGATCGATTCCGGGGCCGTGGAGATGCTCCCGCTCGAGGATGTTCTTGCCCGCATGGACGCAAGGATTCTGGCGCGGCATCGGGAATGAAACCGGCGCAGGTCCACCCCGAGGCCGAAGCAGAGGCGAATGGTGCCTTTGAATGGTACTGGTCACGGAGTGAGTCATCCGCGTTGGCCTTTTATGCCGAATTGAGAGAGGCATTCAGCGTTCTGCGAAAATCACCCCGGATGTGCGCACCCTACCTACAAGGTTCGCGTCGCTTGATGCTCAAGCGATTCCCCTATTTCGTCGTTTTCCGTGAGTTGCCACGCAAGATTCAGATCATAGCCGTAGCCCATGCGAAGCGCCGCCCCGGTTACTGGCGCGGACGAGTCTGAACAGGCCTGCATGCCCCTCTAGTTTCCTTGTTTTTGCTGCAAGGATGGGAAACCGCCAGTCTATGCAATATAAGGACGGAATTCAACAACCATGCCGATAAGCAAGACATCCAAAAACACCACCCCGACGAAACGGACCAAGGCGCCGCTGAGAACGCCATCTCTGTGCGGCCCTCTCGCCCTCGACCGCATCGCCGCCATCCTCAAAGCTCTCGACGAAGCCTACCCCGAAGCGGTTTGCGCCCTGACCCACTCGTCCCCCTGGGAGCTTCTCGTCGCCACCATCCTCTCCGCCCAATGCACCGACGTCCGCGTCAACATGGTCACCCCGGAACTCTTCCGCCGCTTCCCTATCCCGGCCGCCATGGCCAAGGCAACCCTGCCTCAACTCGAAGACCTCATTCGCACCACCGGCTTCTTCCGCAACAAGGCAAAATCCATCCAGGGCGCATCCCGCAAGATTGTCGAGGAATTCGGAGGCCAGGTCCCGCAGACCCTCGCCCAGCTCATCACCATCCCCGGTGCGGCGCGCAAAACCGCCAATGTGGTTCTAGGCGTCTGCTTTGGCAAGGCTGAAGGCGTAGTCGTCGATACGCACGTCTTCCGCATCGCCCGTCGCCTGGGCCTCGCCAAGAGCGATACAGCCGAAAAAGTCGAGCAGGAACTGATGCAGATTCTCCCGCAAGATCGCTGGATCGCCTTCTCCCACCAACTCATCCACCATGGCCGCCAGGTCTGCGACGCCCGCAAGCCCAAGTGCGACCGCTGCAACCTCGAGCAGCTCTGCCACTCCAAAGACAAGACCTGGCAGTCGTAGCAGCGCAGTTGGCAGGTGCAACAAGCATAGAAGACACTCGGCCCTATTTGCGCCTCAGCGATGCAATACCGAGCAGACAGCCGTAATCAGGCCCTGAATGTCTGAAGGATTGGCCTCAGCCGCAGGTTCCCAGCCGAGTTCGCGCAGCGTCCGGCTGGTAACCGGTCCGATCGAAACGGCCGCAACGCCCGCAAATGGAAACTTGATTCCCGCCGCCCGCGCCGCCTCGGCGAGGTGCGCTGCGCTGGACGAGCTGGTGAAAGTGGCAGCATCGATTCCCGCGGCGAGAGCGCGGCCAAGCCGCTCCGGCGTATCCGCCGGCACAACATTTCTGTACGCATCCGCCACAGTAACCTCGGCGCCTGCCTGCCGAAGCACTTGGGGAATCACGTCTCGCGCTATTTCAGCGCGGGCCAACAACACTCGCCGCCCGGAGACAAGGCTGGTCAACCCCTTGAGCAAGCTCTCCGCGACATAGGACTCCGGAACCAGCGTGACCGCAAGGCCCGCCTTGCGCGCCGCCGCCGCTGTCGCATCTCCAACCGCAGCCACCTTGAGTGAAGGCAGCGGCGCAAGCCGAATTCCCAACGCCGCTGCTCGTTCGCTCAGCGCCAGCACAGTATTCGCGCTGGTCAGAATCAGCCAATGGTATTTGTCGAGTTGGCGCAGAGCCTTATTGAGCGGCTCAAGGCTGACCGGCGGGCGAATCTCGAGAACCGGAACTTCCACCGGCTCCGCTCCCAATGCACGAAGCCCCTCACTGAGCTTGCCTGCCTGGTGCACGGCTCGGGTAACCAGGATGCGCCGGCCAGATAATGGCAGCGAGCTCATTGCACCGCTCCGCTTTGAGCCTCAAGCAACGGCCCAGCTCCGGCATCGAGCAGCATCTTCGCAATCAGCCGCCCAAGTGAGACCGGGTCGCTGCCGGCGCGCGGCGCGGAATGATGCACGCGCACTGCCTCTCCCGTCTCAGGCGCAGCCACCACAGCAAAAATCTCATCGAAAAGCTCTCCTCCAGCGCCAGCCAGGCCTTCCCGGCAATGAATGCCGATAGGCACCTGGCAACCGCCGCCCAGCGCAGCCAGGGCGGCTCGCTCAGCAGTCACCGCAAACCGGGTTGCCGCATGATCGAGGAATGCAACGGCCGCAATCGTCACTGCATCCTTCTTGCGCGTCTCGATGCCTAACGCTCCCTGCCCTGCTGCAGGACAGAAATTCTTGAGATCAAGTTTTTCGCGCACCCAATCGGTCTTGCCCAGCCGCTCAAGGCCGGCGGCTGCAAGCAGGATCGCCTCGACCTGTCCTTCGGCGAGCTTGCGTAGCCGCGTATCCACATTGCCGCGAAACTCGATGGCCTCGATGTCGGGCCGCAGCGCTTTCAACTGTGCGCGCCGCCGCTGGCTACTGGTTCCGACCTTTGCGCCCTGCGGCAGAGAAGCCAGATTCGCGTGGTTCACCGAAACAAAGGCGTCTCTTGGATCGACACGAGGAGGCGTCGCCGCCAGAGCGAACGGCTCAGGCAGCTCGGTGGGCAGATCTTTGAGCGAATGAACGGCAAGATCCACGCGCCCATCCGCAAGAGCTTCCTCAATCTCCTTGGTGAACATCCCCTTGGAACCAACCTGGGCGAAGGTGACCTCTTGCAGGCGATCGCCTGTCGTCTTGATGATCTCTATCTCGACCAAATGACCCTGGCCGCGGAGAAGCGCAGCGATGTGGTTTGCCTGCCAGAGAGCCAGTTGAGAGCCTCTGCTCCCGATGCGTAAATTCATTGGCGAACCTCCACGCCCGGCTCGTTCGCCTTCGCGCGCTCGGCTGTCGATTGCTCGGTGCTCGCCGCGGCGCTCGCCGGCGCTTGTCCCTGATTCTCCGTTTCCGCTGGTAAGTCAGTCGACACGGACCAAGCTTCACACAGCGCATCGAGGCGGGCAGAATCGCCCTCGCGCGCGGCCTGCTTGATGGCCTGCATGGGCGGATGGAGGAACTTGTTCACCAAGCCGCGCGTGAGCGCCTCAACCGCCGCTGCCTGCTCCGGGGTCAGTGTCCCCAGCCGCGCCTGGATGCGATGCAGTTCACCCTGACGAATCTCCTCGGCTTTGCGTTGCAGCGCCACAATTGCCGGGGCCAGATTGACCGTGCGCTGCCGCTGATGGAAGCGCTCCACTTCGCCTGCGATCAGCGTTTCAGCGTCGCTGGCTTCGCGGTTTCGCTCTTCCATGTGGGCCGCGGCCACCTGCTGCAAGTCGTCGATGTCGTAAACAAAAATGCCGTCCAGCTTGTTCATCGCCGGATCGACGTCGCGGGGCACGGCGATGTCTATGAAGAACATGGGTCGGTTGCGGCGGCGCTGCATGAAGGCCTGTCCATGTTCGGGACGGAAGATGTGGTGCGGCGCGCCGGTGGAGCTGATGACAATGTCAGCCTCGCTTGCCGCCTCATAAACGCTTTCAAACGGAACTACCCTCGGGACCAGGCTGCCCTCAAACTCCTCAGCCATGCGGCGTGCGCGCTCGTAAGTACGGTTTGTCACCAGGATGGCCCCAGCTCCCTGCTGCACCAGATGCCGCGCCGCCAGCTCGCTCATCTTGCCCGCGCCTACCAGAAACACCGTGCGTCCTTGCAGCGAACCAAAAATCTTGCGCGCCATATCGACGGCGACGGACGCAATAGAGACCGAATTCGAACCGATTCCGGTCTCGGAACGGGCCTTCTTGGCGGCGGCAAATGCGCCCTGAAGCAGATGTTCCAGTTGGCCGCCGACCGTGCCGGCGGCCTTGGCCACCGCAAAGGCCTCTTTCACCTGGCCCAGGATTTGCGGCTCCCCCACAACCATGGAGTCAAGGCTGGCCGCCATGCGGAAGAGATGCCGCACCGCCTCCCGATCGCGGTGGTCGTAAATGTGCGGGGCCAGCTCTGCCGGATCGATCCCAAAGTGGCTGTGCAGAAAGGTGGTTAGATCGGTGTTCGGAGAATCGACGGCAGCCAGCAACTCCACGCGATTGCAGGTCGAGACAATCATGCATTCGCTCACCCCCGGCATGTCAGCTAGCGCGCGCGTGGTTTCCGGCAGATCCTCGCGAGAGATGGCAATCCGCTCGCGCAACGCGATGGGCGCGGTCTTGTGATTCACTCCAGTGAGCGCCAGTATCATTGCGGACCGAACCTGTGCACGTGGCTGAAGAGGTTTGCGGCCCAGACGGCCATCATCACAATCAGGACGGCGCCGGAGAGGTAAGCAGCTTTGCGGCCGCGCAGTCCGGCAGAGCGGCGAACGAAGAGCAGAAAGACGTACACCCCCCAACTGATGAAGGAAGCAATCACTTTAGGGTCGGCAAAGTAGGCTGCGCCGAGGGCTGTCTCCTGGGCCAGCACGGAGCCGATGACCAGGCCCACTGTCATGCAGGGAAAGCCAAACTCCAGCGTTGCGTGCGAGATGCGCTCAAGGGTGTCGAGTGGTGGCAGCCATTCGAAAGGCGCCCACCAGGAATCCTGTCCGGCTTTGGGCTTGCTCTTGATGCGGCGTTCCTGGACCAGGTAGAGCATGGAGGCTAACAGGCTGAAACAGAGCGCTGCATAGGCCATGAGAAGCGCCACAATGTGCGCAACTAGCCAGCTCGTCCGCACTCCCTCCGACGGAAATGTGTAGCGGTCCTGGCCCAGCGCGGGGACAAAAACCAGGAAGAATGTTGCAGGCAAGGCAAAGATACCAAGGGAGATAGCGTCGTAGAGCCACCAGACCAAGAAGAAGAGACAGGCCACCGCAAGCCCCAGGAGCGATTCGATCTCGCGGACGGTGACCGGCATCCAGTGATGTGCCTGCACCAGCATCTCGACCACCGAGACGAAGTGGAAGAAAAGCGCCATTCCGCCCAGGTGAACGCAGGTTTTCTTCCAGCGAACAATGCCATAGAGGACGGCCGGGAAAACGGCAACACTGGCAGCCGCATAGAGGACAGCCGCAACTCGTAGCCAGAGAAGGTACATTTCGATCTTCACCTTAAAGCGTTTAGGGGCTGCAGACTGTGATCCAAATCACCTAAAACAGGGGCGAGGGGTCAGAGATTGGGGTCAGTCGCGACATCCAGCACACCGGCAGAGTCCCGTGCAAGATGTTAACTCCAGAGTAAATCTTCTGCCCGGAAGCGTCGATGAAGGTGGTCGCATCTTTCCGGGGTATACTCCAAGAATCCTGGGGAATACATTTCGTGGTCGTTCCCGGCTTTGGATCTGACAAAGGCTACCTCATGTCTCATGGCGTCGCAGTGATCGTCCCTTGTTATCGCACTCGATCTCAAATTTTGCCTTTGATCGCGAGCATTGGGGAGGAGGTTGACTGGATCATTGTTGTCGACGATGCGTGCCCGGAGCAGACGGGACAATATGTGCGTGAGAACTGTTCGGATAGCCGTGTTCGGATACTGACAAATGCGACGAATCAGGGTGTCGGCGGCGCAGTCTTGAACGGTTACTCCTACGCTTACGACCTTGGCGCCGACATTCTGGTGAAGCTTGACGGCGACGGCCAGATGAATCCCCGCTGGATCAAGTATCTTATCCGGCCCATCGAGGACGGTCGAGCTGACTACACCAAGGGCAATCGGTTCTTCAACATCGAGGGCCTGCGGTCCATGCCGCGCGTCAGGCTGCTTGGGAACGCGATTCTATCGTTCCTTGAGAAGATCTCGTCAGGGTACTGGATGATCTTCGATCCCACCAACGGATTCACGGCCATTAGCGCTTCCACCTTCGCTTTGCTGCCTGTCGAGAAGATCAGCCGCCGCTACTTCTTCGAATCCGATATGCTCTTCCATCTGGGGACGTTTCGGGCCTGTGTGCTCGATGTCCCCATGGAAGCTTATTACGGGGATGAGAGAAGCAATCTGAAAATATCGCTTATCCTGCACGAGTTTTTGTCGAAGCACGTTGCCAATGCCTGCAAACGGATCGGTTACAACTACTTTCTTCGCGACTTCTCGCTGGCTTCCGTTGAGTTAGTCGTCGGGATCTTCTTTATTCTGTTCGGGACGGCCTTCGGGGCATATCGATGGTTTGAAAGTATCCGGTCCGGCATTACCGCGAGCACAGGGACAGTGATGCTCTCAGCGCTGCCTATCATCCTGGGTGTGCAACTGCTCATATCGTTCTTGAGTTTCGACATCGGAGCCACGCCGAGCATGGCGATCCACAGGCTTCTGCAGGATGTGCGGCCCGAGAGGAAGGTCGATGGCGTGGAATCATTGGAGCGCACGAGACAATGAGCAAGCTCAACGCCGCTGGCTCCCGGAAATCTGAACGCGCCTCGGAGCCGGTCACAAACTCCAGTCGTGTGCATGTAATCGTAACGATCGTCCTGGGTGCGATCGGCGCGATTCCGCTTGTCTTCCTTACGCCTCCATTTCAGGTTCCGGACGAGATTCAGCATTTCTATCGGGCTTACGAGATCAGCGAGTTCCGCATCCGCGCGCAGGTTCAGAATGGGGTCGCCGGTGACGCCATACCGAACTCGATGATTCACCTGAGCTCCTCGCTCATTTACTCGCCGGATGGCGGCATCAGCTACCCCGTCTCACCGACCCCCTTGAGCAAGAGCCTCAGTTACCTGTCCACGCCGTTACAGGCCGGCGACAGAGCATTCGCCAGATTTCCCGGCGCTGCGTATTACTCTCCGCTGGCCTATTTGCCTCAGGCTCTTGGCATCGTTGTGGCACGATCGATGGGTCTAGGCCCGCTTTATCTTCTCTACTTCGGCCGCCTCTTCAATTGCCTTTGCGCACTCATGCTTCTGGCCTGGGCCGTGTATCGAATACCCTTCGGGAAAGAAATCGTGATGCTCGTCGGCTTGCTGCCGATGTCGTTTTATCTCTTCGCGTCCCTTTCGGCCGATGCAAGCGTTATTTCCTGCGCGTTGCTTTTCACGGCCATCATGATTTCCGCTGAGAGCCGCGGAAAATGGAATCGCCCGGATATCGTCGTCGCGTCCATCGCCGGCGCCATCTTCTGCTCAGTGAAGCCTGTCTATGCTCCCCTTCTTATTGCGGGTCTGATCCCAGGATTGTTTCACCGTTCCCAAGTGGCAAACACTCTCCGCGCGCATGTCACCATCCTCCTGACTGCCCTTGGCCTCACCGCAGGCTGGGTTGCCATTACCAGGTCCGCCATGACGCTGCCCATCAGCGGAGCCAATCCTCCACTGCAGATACATTTCATTTTGAATCACCCGGTAACGTTCGCTCATACCATCGTGCATTCGCTGACCATTGGCAACTTGGCCTTCTATTATGTCGGCTGTATAGGCCTGTTGGGCTGGGCCGATCTCAAACTCCAGCCGCACCTTGCTTATTTACTGCCGTGGGTCAGCTTTTTCCTGGTCTGGCTCTTCGGACCGAAGCTGAAAGCTCGAATCACGATTTTCCAGTCGCTGTGGTACCTCCTTCTCGTTTTCCTCAGCGGTCTGCTGGTGATGACGGCGCTGTATGTGACCTGGTGCCGAGTGGGCCAAGGCACGATCGAGGGAGTTCAGGGAAGATATTTCATTCCGGTCTTCGCGCTGGCCGGAATCGCGCTCTTGCGATGGGCGCGGGGCTGGAGTCCAAAGGGCGGCGAATGGTTGGCATTGGCTGGGCTCGCCGCCATGATTCTTCTGCAGGTGGCCATTACCGACTTAACGATCATCCACGCCTTTGGACTCTTCTCCTAGCGGCAAACAGGAAACTGAAACACCGAGCACTCCTCGAGTCCGCGGAGATACTGTCTATTCGACCGCATTCCGCAAACGGATTACCGCACCGGCTTGCAGCCGCGATAATCTTAGAACCAGCGTGATTCGAGAAACCCCTCAATCCGATGCTCCGCGCCTTACCTCTTTGGACGAGAGTCCCGTTGCGGCCCCGCCGTTTCCTCCTTTAGATAAGAGCTCTGCCGAGTTGACTCCGTTCATGCGGCAGTGGACGGCGGCGAAGCGAGAGAATCCGGACGCGCTGCTGTTTTTCAGGATGGGGGATTTCTACGAGCTGTTCTACGACGACGCGGTGGTGGTGAGCCGGGAGCTGCAGTTGACGCTGACGGCGCGCGACCGGGAGCGCAATCAGCCCATGTGCGGCGTTCCCTACCACGCCGTCGAGGGCTACCTGACGCGGCTGCTGCGCAAGGGATACCGCATCGCCATCTGCGACCAGATGGAAGACCCGAAGCTCACCAAGAAAATTGTGCGGCGGGAGGTGACGCGGGTTCTTACGCCGGGAACGGCTCTGGATAATGCGCTGGGGCAGGAGCAAAACAATTTTCTGGCGGCGCTTTTTGAGGCGGGGGGAGGCGCTGAAAAGATTCCCTCGGGGGCTAAAGCCCGTTCCGATTCGGCTGAGACGATGTACGGACTGAAGCCCGTACCCTTCAAAAGAACCGGCGGGGCAGTGGATGACGGGGTTGTAGGCACCCACCCTAGCCACAAAGACAAAAACGTGGCGAGGGTGGGGCACCCGGAAATCTGCGCAGTGGCGCTGCTCGATGTTTCGACAGGCGAGTTCAGGACGGCGGAGTTTCAGGGGGCGAACGCACGGCAATTGGCGGCGGACGCGATTCTGATGGCGGGAGCGAGCGAGGTTCTGGTGGCTCAAAGCGCGGAGTTGCCGGCGGCGCTAGAGCGGATTTCGGCGCGGACGCGGGTCGAGGACTGGGTGTGGACGCGCGACTTTGCGGTTCCGCTGGTGGAGCGGCAACTCGGCGTGCGGTCACTGGAAGGATACGGTCTGGTGGGCCACGAAGCCGCCGCGATTGCGGCCGGGGCGGTGTTGCACTACGTGCGGACGACGCAGAAGAACGATGCACTGCATGTGGATTCGCTGCACTTTGAGGAGCACTCGACCGCTCTGGAACTGGACCAGGTAACGGTGCGCAATCTCGAACTTGTTGAGCCGTTGTTTGTGGGGCAGGACTCGCGGGCGACGCTGTTCCATACGCTTGATGAGTGCCAGACGCCGATGGGCAAGCGGCTGCTGCGGGCGACGATTCTGAGACCGCTGGTGGATGCGGCGGCGCTGGAGGCTCGCTACGAAGCGGTGGGCGAGGCGCATAGAGACCTGCTGCGGCGCGAGGAGATTCGGCGGGCGTTTGGCGGGATTCTGGATCTGGAAAGACTGCTGGCGCGGTTGAGCCTGGACTCAGCGGGACCACGCGATGTACGCGCGCTGGCCGCGAGTCTCAGCAGGCTGCCGGGGTTGAAGACGGCGCTCGAAGCGATGACGGCGGCACAATGGCGGAATGTGACCGGGCGGCTCGATGCGCTCGAAGATGTGACGGCGCAGATTGTGACGACGCTTGTGGAAGAACCTCCGCTGACGCTGGCCGATGGCGGCGCGATTGCGACCGGCGTGGATGCGGAACTGGACGAGCTGCGCACGATTTCGACCACCGGGCGGCAGGCGATTGCGGCCATCGAAGAGAGGGAGCGGCAGAGGACGGGGATCGGTTCGCTGAAGGTGCGTTATAACTCGGTGTTCGGGTACTACATCGAGATTACGAAGGCCAACCTGGCGATGGCTCCGGCGGACTACGAACGCAAGCAGACGCTGGTGAATGCGGAGCGGTTTACGACGCCGGAGTTGAAGGAGTACGAGCGCAAGATTTTGACGGCGCACGACCGGTCGATCGAGATTGAGAAACGGATTCTTGCGGAGCTAAGGACTTCGGTGCTTGGAGCGGCGGGAAGGATTCGGCGCTCGTCGGCGGCGGTTGCGGAGGCGGACCTGCTGGTAAATTTTGCGCATCTGGCGGCGGGGCGCAGATATGTGCGGCCGCGGATCGCCGAGGAGCCGGTGATCGAGGCCGTGGCCGGGCGGCATCCGGTGATCGAGCAGTGGATGGAAGAGACGCGCGAGGGAAGGTTCATTGCCAACGATATTTATCTGGACGCGACGGATGCGGGGCCGAGCCTGCTGCTGATAACCGGACCGAACATGGGCGGCAAGAGCACGTATCTGCGCCAGGCCGCGATGCTGGTGCTGATGGCGCAGATGGGCAGCTTTGTTCCGGCGGAGAGCTTGCGCTTCGGGTTGGTGGACCGCATCTATACGCGCATCGGGGCCAGTGACAACGTGGCGCGCGGCCGCTCGACGTTCATGGTGGAGATGACGGAGACGGCGACGATTTTGAATACGGCGACGCGGCGGTCGCTGATTCTGCTGGACGAGATGGGGCGCGGGACGGCGACCTTCGATGGGCTGAGCCTGGCTTGGGCGACGGTGGAATTTCTGCACGCGGAGACCGGGGCGCGAACGCTTTTTGCCACGCACTACCACGAACTGACGATGCTGGCCGAGAAACTGCCGCGGGTGCGGAATCTGCGCGTGGGCGTGAAAGAAGCGGCGGGCGGGATTGTGTTTCTGCATAACATTGAGCCGGGCGCGGCGAGCAAGAGTTACGGGATTGAAGTGGCGCGGCTGGCGGGATTGCCTTCCGTGGTGATTGAGCGGGCGAAACATGTTTTAAAGCAGCACGAGAAACAGGAGAGGCAGAGCGTGCAGGTGGAGACGACCGCGGAACCGCTGCAACTGACGATCTTTACGCCGCTGTCGCAGCGTATTGTGGATCGCATTGAGGCGACGGATGTGAACTCGCTGACGCCTCTGCAAGCGCTGAATCTGCTCGAGGAGTTGCAGCAGGAGATGAAAGAGCGCAGGGACTAAGGGACTAGCGACTGAGGGGCGGAGATGACGGCGAATTTGCGGCGCGCGGCGGGGAGTTTGCTGGTGGTGGGTCTGGGCGGCACGGAGCTGACCGGCCTGGAACGCGCGTGGCTCAAGCTGGTGCGGCCCGCAGGGATCATTCTGTTCAAGCGAAATATCCTGGATGCGCGGCAGACGCGCACACTGTTGGATGAGGCGGCGGCGCTGGGCTCGGAGCATGGGTTGCGGTGCGTGGATGTGGAAGGCGGAACGGTGGACCGGCTGCGGGATGCGCTTGCGCCGATGCCTTCGGCGCAAGCTGTGGCGCGGGCTTCGTCTCCCATGTCTCAGAAGCGAGACGTGGGGCACCCGGCGCAGGCTGATTCGAATCCCACCCATTCGCAAAAAGCGCGAATGGATGGGGCACCCGGCCACCCGAATTTTAAGGGACGAAGGACGGGGCTTGCAACGGAGCATGGAGTGTTGGTTGCGCAGGCGGTGAAGGCGTTCGGGTTCAATACGACGCTGGCCCCAGTACTGGATTTGGGGCTGCCGGAGTCGGCCGCGGTGATGGGGGCGCGGGCGGCCGCGGCGACGGCGAAGGGCGTGACGGAGTACGCGCGGGCGTTTTTGAGCGGGCTTGCGGCGCAGGGCGTGGCGGGATGCGGGAAGCATTTTCCGGGGCTGGGCGGCGGGACGCTGGATTCGCATCTGGAAACGCCTGCGATTCGACGCGGCAGCGGAGAGATTTGGCGGGAGGATCTGACGCCTTATCGAGAGCTGCGCGACGAGTTGCCGATGGTGATGGTCAATCATGCGGCGTATCCGGAGACTCCGGGGAAAAAACGGCCGGCGAGCGTATCGGGATACTGGATTACGACGGTGCTGCGCGGGCGGATCGGCTACCGGGGGCTTGTGTTCTCGGACGATCTGGAGATGGGCGGGATTCTGAAGTATATGCCAATGGAAGAGGCCGTAGTGTCGGCGGTGCGCGCGGGGATGGATTTGTTGGAGATTTGCCACAGTCCGGAGCTGATTCTGCGGGCGTATGAAGGGCTGATTGCGGAGGGCGAGCGGTCGGCGGCGTTTCGCACGACACTGCTCGCGCGAGCGAAGAGGGCGGAGCGGCAAAGGGCGAGACTGTTTTCTGGAGGCACTTCGAGGGCGCTTACGGCGAAGCAATTTGAGTCGCTGCGAAAGCGAGTTTTGCATTTCGGCGAGACGGTGGCCAAGGTGCAGGCAAACGCAGAGGTGCAGACATTATGAACGCGAAGGCGATGACGGTGGCGGGCATCATGAGCGGCACGTCGGCGGACGGGATCGATGTAGCGGTGGTGCGGATTGTCGATCAATCCCACCCTAGCCGCAAAAACAAAGACGCGGGACCCAGAGGGTTCCCCGGTGGGCACCCGGCGCAGCCGAAGCTGACGTTGCTGGCGCATGAGGGGTTTCGGTTTCCGGCGGGATTGCGGCGGGCGGTCCTGGCGGCGATGAATGCAGAGTCGATCTCGACGGCGGAGTTGGCGCGGCTGAACTGGCGGCTGGGGCTGGCTTACGCGGAAGCCGTGGAGGCGACGGCGAAGCGGCACAAGATAAAGCTGGATTTGATTGGCTGCCACGGGCAGACGCTGTTTCACCAGGCGAAGACGGCGGCGTATGCGGGACGCAAGTTCGCGTGTACGTGGCAGGCGGGCGAGACGGCTGCGATTGCGGCGGCGGTTGGGGTTCCCGTGGTTTCGAACTTTCGCCCGGCGGACATGGCTGCGGGCGGGCAGGGCGCGCCGCTGGTTCCGCTGCTGGATTACGTATTGTTCGCGGATGCCAAGCGCGGACGGGTGTTGCAGAATATCGGCGGCATCGCCAACCTGACGGCGATTCCGGCGGGCGCGAAGGCCAATCGAGTGGTCGCGTTCGATACGGGGCCGGGGAATATGGTGATCGACGCACTAACGCAGCAACTCTTTGGAAAGCCCTTCGACCGCAACGGAGCGCTTGCCGCCGAGGGCTCGGTGCTTGAGCCTGTACTGGCCGCGGAGCTGCGGAATCCGTACTACCGTCTCAAACCGCCGCGCACGGCTGGGCGGGAACAGTTTGGCCGGGCTTACGCCGCTGACTTTTTGGTTGAGTGTCGCCGGCAGAGCAAACGGCCCGAAGATGCGCTGGCAACGGCGACGGCTCTGACGGCGGAGACGATTGCTGCGAGCTTCAGGCGATTCGTATTCGCGAAGATGCGGGGGAGCGCGGTTGATTACATCGTTTCCGGCGGCGGGGCGCGCAATGCGACTCTGATGGCGATGCTGGCACAGCGGCTGGAACCGCTGGGATGCGAGTTGGCGGCAAGTGAGGAGTTCGGGTTGCCTGCGGAGGCGAAAGAGGCGGCGGCGTTTGCGCTGCTTGCCTGGCAGACATGGCATCGGCTTCCAGGGAACGTGCCTACGGCGACCGGCGCAAAGAAGGCTGTGATTCTGGGCCAGGTGACGTATGCGTAGGTGGATGTACCGGTTAAGATTTGTGGTCTCCCACCCTAGCCACAAAAACAAAGACGTGGCGAGGATGGGGCACCCAGACTGTTTTTGTGGGTTACGGCGATGCTTCGCCCTGGTTTGTCTGGTGGCGGTTGCCGGTTGCCATTCGGCGCAGCGGGATCCGGGCACGGTGGTTTTTCTGATCGAGAGCAGCCCGGCGAATCTCGATCCGCGCATCGGTACAGATGCGCAGTCGCAGCGGATCGATGCGCTTCTGTTCGATGGGCTGGTGAATCACAATGCTAGCTTTGAATTTATTCCGGCGCTGGCTGCAAGCTGGGAACAGCCCAATCCGCTGACGTATGTTTTTCACTTGCGCAGCGGGGTTCGTTTTCAGGATGGACGCGCGCTGACAGCGCGGGATGTGGTCTGGACTTTCAACTCGATCCTGACGGGCGCGGTGATTTCGCCCCGGGCCGCGGCTTATGCTTCAGTGGAATCGGTGGAAGCTCGCGACGCGCTCACGGTCGTTTTTCATTTGAAGCACGCGGACAATTTCCTGCTGCGGAATGTCTCGACCGGCGCTATGGGGATTGTTCCCGAGGGCAGCGGACGCGACTTCTGGAAGCATCCAGTGGGCACGGGTCCATTCCGATTCGCGAGTCAGCAGATCGATCAGGACGTGGTCATCGAGCGCAATCCCTTGAGCTGGTCCGTAATGCCAAAGCTGAACCGGGTGCGCTTTGCGGTGGTGCCCGATGCCATCACGGAGTCGTTGGAGCTTGAAAAAGGTTCCGGCGATGTGGCCGTCAATTCCCTGCCCATCGATTCGCTGCCGGTGCTGGCTGCGCGGCCCGATTTGCGCATTGAAGAGACGGGGGGCACAGAGATTCAATACCTGGCATTCAATCTCCGCGACCCGCTGCTGGCGGACGCGCGGGTGCGGCAGGCGATTGCCTGTTCGATCGACCGCGAACTGATTATCCGAACGTTGCTGCGCGGCCATGCGCAACCCGCAGTGAGCCTGCTGCCCGCGAACCACTGGGCGTGGTCGGGCGATGGGCCGCGTTACGATTACGATCCGGCACGCGCGGAGCAACTGCTTGACGCCGCTGGATACAAGCCGGACAGCAAAGGCGTGCGCTTCCACCTGGCGATGAAGACCAGCAACGACGAGGGAACGCGGCTGCTGGCGGCGGTGTTACAACAGCAACTGGCCAAAGTTGGAATTGCGCTCGACCTGCGCAGCTATGAGTTTGCGACCTTTTATTCCGACGTGACGCGGGGCGCATTTCAGATGTACTCCCTGCGCTGGATCGGGGGCAACGAGCAGCCGGACATCTTCGGCTACGCATTCCTGACCGCGAATTTTACGCCCAAGGGCGCCAATCGCGGTCACTACTCAAATGCAAGGCTCGATGCATTGCTTGACGATGCAACTGCGAACGAGGATACAGCGAAACGGCGCGCCGACTACATTGAGGCGCAGCAGATTCTGGCACGCGATCTGCCGGCGTTCAATCTCTGGTACCTGGATACGATTGTGGTTCACAACCGGCGGCTGACCGACGTGGTTCCCGCTCCCTCGGGCAGCTACGCGTTTCTTGAGACAGCTCAAATGGCGCGATAAACCCAAGCAGCCGATGGGTTTGGATAGAGAGCCTCTCAATGCGCCGCAATGGAGATAAATGCACACTGCAAGGCTGGAATTTTGTTGAAATTTCCCGCCTTAAATCTTCTAGATAAACAACTTCTTACGGCCCAGTGCCACTTTGGAGCGTCTCCGCGCACAGTGCGGAACGGAACTCTCAACCTTTTCGCCCACTGACTCGTCTACCGGAACAGAGACGAAACACCCAACATCGGTAAACTGGAACCGGATGGTGGAGAGACGGCGAATGAAAAGCAAGACGAAGATTGGTTCGGCATTGTTTGTGCTTCTGGGAGTGTTGCTGGTTACCGCAGCCATGGTTGAGGCACAGACGCCAGCGCGGTTTCTGGGCACGGTCACCGCCGTGAATGGAACCACGCTGACAGTGAAGACAGACGCAGGAGAGGTGCACCAGGTTGACGTGCCGTCCACGGCCTCGCTGAAGCAGGTCGAGCCCGGAGCAAAGGACCTGAGCACCGCGCAGACCATCGAATTCGGCAGTCTGGCGACGGGAGACCGCGTATTGGTTCGGCTGGATCCGAATGCGCCGGCCGGCGCCGCAACAGCGCTCCAGATCATTGCCGTGAAGCAGGCAGACCTGGCGAAGAAACAGCAGCAGGAGCGGGAAGACTGGCAGCAGCATGGCTTGGGTGGATTGGTGAAGAGCGTTGACGCGGGGGCTGGCGTCATTGTACTGACGAGCGGAGCCGGCGCAACTGCAAAAACGATCACCATTCACACCAACAAAGACACAATACTGCGGCGGTATGCGCCGGCATCGGTACGCTTCGACGAGGCAAAGGTGGCGCCGATCGATGCCATTCATGAAGGCGACCAGTTGCGGGCACGAGGCGCCAAGAACGCGACCGGGACGGAGATGACGGCCGAAGAGGTTGTATCGGGCTCTTTCCGCAATTTATCCGGACTGATTCCGTCGGTTGACGCGGCCAATTCTTCATTGGTGGTGAAAGACCTGGCCACCAAGAAGCAGGTGACGGTTCACATCGTGCCGGACACGCAGTTGCGCCGGTTGGATGAGCAAATGGCGACGAGGCTGGCAGCGGTGTTGAACGGAACCGGAAACGGCCCCGCCGGACGAGGCGGAGGAGGCGGCCAAGGCGGAGGTCAACGTGCAGGATTTGGCGGGGGATTCGATGCGCAAATGTTATTCAGCCGCGCGCCCGTAATCAAGCTTGCCGACCTGAAGAAGGGCGAGGCGGTGATGGTGGTTGCGACAGAAGATGGGTCGGGCACGACAGCGATCACTTTGTTGGCGGGCGTCGAACCATTGTTGGAAGCTCCGGCAGCGAGTCAGAATTTGCTCAACTGGAGTTTGAGCTCGGGCGCTCCGGACGTAGCCCAGTAAGTGGACAACAAACTAAGCATCGAGATGAAGTGAGGGAGACTTGTCTTCGAAATTGCATTTCTTGAGAACTTTTGCGGTTGCCGTTTTTATCGTCTTTGTGGGCCTTTGGGCGGCACAGGCGCAAACCCCGACGCCGGCACAGCCTGCGCCGACAGCCACGCTCCATGGCCACATCGCAGACCCCAGCGGGGCGTTAATCCCGGGCGCAAAGGTGACCATTGCCAATGCCCTGGGCGTGGCGCAAAAGACCACCACTTCGGACGCATCGGGAAGCTACTCGGCGACGGGGCTGGAGGCGGGCAGCTACATTGTGGAGGCGAACGTTGAAGGATTCGCGCCATTTAGTTCTCCTACGATCAAGCTCGAAGCCGGGCAGTCGAAGCGCGTGGATATTTCCATGGCCATTGAAGCCGCAGAGCAGAGCGTGGTGGTTACAGACGACGAGGGCGCGCTGCAGGTGAGCACAGAGGCCGGCAGCAACGCCAGCGCGATCGTGCTGAAGGGCAAAGATCTGGATGCGCTGTCAGACGATCCCGACGAGTTGTCGAACGAACTGTCGGCCCTGGCGGGTCCCTCGGCCGGACCGAATGGCGGACAAATCTACATTGACGGATTCACTGGAGGGACGCTGCCACCCAAGTCGGCAATCCGGGAAATTCGCATCAATCAGAATCCGTTCTCGGCCGAGTTCGACCATATCGGCTACGGGCGAATCGAGATTCTCACCAAGCCTGGAACCGACGTTCTGCATGGGCGGGGCTTCCTGCAGGGCAACGACAACTCGTTCAATACCGGCAACCCGTTCGCCCCGGTTCCCCCGTATCACAGCGTCCAGTACAACGGGACGATCAGCGGTTCGATCAATAAGAAGTCTTCATTCTTCCTGAGCGTGGACGGGCGCAACAGCCAGGACGCCAACATCTACACCGCAATCACTGCGGTAAACAGTGGTGGAGAGGCCTGCACGGGAGGAGTCTGTACACAGGGCACCATCTCCGGCGGCCTCTTCACCCCGCAAACGCGCATCCAGGTTTCGCCCCGCCTGGACCTGCAACTGGGAGATAAGAACACGCTGACCGTGCGCTACCAGTACGTGCGCAGCAGTTCCAGCGGGAACCTGGGCTCGAACGTCGCCTTGACCACGCAGGCCACAAATTCGACCTCGTCTGAGGACTCGCTGCAACTGATGGATTCTCAGATCGTCAACGCGCACATCGTGAACGAAACCCGCTTTCAGTACCGGCGCGCCCTCACTGATACAACGCCCACCGATACAACGGCGGCGAGTGCGGCGCCAACGGTCAGCGTCGCTGGTTTCTTCATCGACGGCGGACCCTCGGGCCAGACGAACAACGATCATACCGATCACATAGAGCTGCAGAACATTACCACCATGTCGGTGGGGGCACATGCCATCAAATTCGGAACTTGGCTGCGCGACAACCGTGATGCCAACTTCTCCAACGGAGGCATCAACGGCAGTTTCGTTTTCAACGACGTACCCGATTATGTAGGCGCGCTTAACCTCTTTTACAACGGCACGGCCTGCCCGGCGAACTCACCGACGAATTGCCTGCCCGTCAAGCTGACCTACACGACGCCAACGAGCCGGCAGGCGTTTCTGGGCAACGTCTTCGACGCCGCGGTCTTCGTTCAGGACGACTGGAAGGCTAATCCTTTTCTGACGCTTTCTGGCGGTCTGCGCTGGGAGAGTGAGAATCACATCGCGGACCACAGCGACTGGGGACCGCGATTTGCATTCGCGTATGCGCTGGACGGACACAAGAAGGGGAAGGTGGCCAAGACGGTATGGCGCGGCGGCTATGGCCTCTTTTATGACCGCTTCGGCATCGGCAGCCTGATGTCGCTGGAGCGATTCCACGTTGGCGCCAACAGCCAAGCGCAGATCGTGATCAACGATCCGACCTGCTTTAACCCCACCAGCCTGAGCGCCATCAGCAGCGGCTTGGCCTCATGCGGGTCGGGCAGCACTGCTGCGTCGCAGGCCGATGAGGTGTCGCCCACCTACCGCTCGCCTTACATGGAGCAGTTTGGAACCAGCCTGGAGCGCCAATTGACAAAGGTATCGACGCTGACACTAACCTATGTTCACTCCTTCGGCGTGCACCAGATGGACACGCGGGACGCGAATGCCTACCTGCCCGGCGACTACATTTTCAACAACGGCGCTCCACCAACGATAACGGCGCCTCGGCCCTTGACTACCCCCACAAATAATCTTGGGATCGTCGACGAGATGTATCCCGAGGCGGTGTTCAAGGAGAACCAGCTGATTTTGAATCTCAATGCCCGCTTCTCTCCCAACTTCAGCGTGTCGGGCTTTTACAACTTCAGCGTTGCCGACGGCGATACCGGGACGGCATCGAACTCCTACAATTTGAGCCAGGACTACGGCCGCGCTTCGTTTGTGAGAAGGAACATGATCTTCCTTATGGGAAACTACACTGGCCCATGGAAAATTACGTTCAATCCATTTCTCATTGCACAGTCAGGCAGGCCATTCAACATTACCACTGAGAATGACCTGACCGGGGACAACTTCTTCAACAACAGGCCCTCGATGGGGACGGCGGCAGATTGTGCCTCCGGTACGTCGATCTCGCAATACGCACTCACATCGTTTGGCTGCCTGGACACTATTCCGCAGGCCGGGGAGACCATCCTTCCATCGCAACAGGGGACGGGGCCGGCAGCGGTGGCGGTGAACCTGCGCGTAAGCCGCTCGTTTGGCCTGGGCCCGAAAGTTGCATCGCCTGCCGGGCAGAGCGGTCAGCGTGGAGGCGGCCCCGGCGGTCCTGGCGGCCCAGGTGGTCCCGGCGGTCCCGGCGGATTCGGTGGCGGATTTGGCGGCGGCATGCGCGGCGGAGGCGGCTTTGGCGGGCCGGGAGGCGGCATGTCGAACACGGGCCACAAATACTCGCTGACCTTCAGCGCGCAGGCCTTGAACCTGTTCAACGACATCGATCTGGGTACGCCGTCGGGCAGCGTGTCGCCGCTGTTCAATTCGGCGACAGGAATTACCGGCCCGGGAAGCCGGTTCGAAAGGTCCACCAGCCTGGCGGGCGGCATTTTTGCATCGCCGTCTGGTTCGGCGGCGCGGCGCATCTTTGTGCAAGCGGCGTTTTCGTTCTGAGACTTTTCCGGGCGTGCTTTGAAACATCGAGGGCCGGGGCGAAATGCTCCGGCCCTTTGCTTTGGCTAGTGGACGGCTGTGACGGTGGCAGCTACGTCGCTGGTTGGGAAGGCGTCAGCGAGCGAGATGACTTTCAGCTGTGCCTTCACGGCATCGAGAGAGACTTTGCCGGTGGCAACGATCTCGGTGGTTTCGCCAGGCATCAGGTCGAAGTAGTTGTCGGAGAGTTTCACTTCCAGATCGCCGAAAGAGAGATAGACGTCGCGAGCAAGCACGGGCGAGGTGATACGGATCTTGTAGTTTCCGTTGGTTCCCGTTGTTTCAACTTTCAGCGTGGCCGGCTTGAGATGAACTTGCTTGGTCGGGGCAAGATAGACCAGATTGCGCGACAGCTCGGTTCCGTCGGTGGAGAGATCGGCGACAACAAAAACGCGGGAAGTACCCGCTGCGCCCGCGTCGGTCAGTTTCTTAAGCGGCCAGTCGAGATAAACCTTGCTGGAGAGTGGCGACACGTCGACGGAGTGCGTGTTTTCGAGCAGCACCTTGCCGTCGAAATCCATGAGACGCACGCGAAGGTTAGCAGCACGCGCTTCGGTCTTGTCGGAGACGATGTAGACCTTGAGGGCGCCGTCTTCGATGTGCAGCGAGACGAGGATGGGCGCGTAGAAGCGGCGGGCGTAGTATTGCAGAGCCTTCCAGCGGCCGTAGTAGTCGATGGAGGACCAGGACGCGACGGGCCAGCAGTCGTTCAACTGCCAGAAGATGGAGCCCATGGTCTCCGGGCGCGAGCGCCGGAAGTGCTCGGCGCCAATCTTGATACCCTCGGCCTGCAAGACCTGGCTCACGTAGAGAAAGCTCGCAAAATCCTTTGGCTCGGGATAGTCCCTGAGCAGGTAGTCGTGGATGATGGAGTTGCCTTCGTTGTTTTTCTGGTGAGCGAGCATCACGGGCGTAAAGATGCTGGTGCGGTCTTCGGGCTGCGTGAAGGCTTCGATGGTGCGCATCTCCGGGAAGGACTGGAAGCCGTATTCGGTGACGAAGCGCGAGTGATGCGTCTCGTAGGTTGAGAAGGGCACGCGGCCATGCCACACGTCCCAAATGTGGTTGTCACCTGTGTTGTATGTCGGCGTAACGTTCTCGTAATCGGCGCTGGGCGAGCTGGGCCAGTAAGGCGTTTCGGGGTCCAAACGCGCCACCACGCGGGGGAGGATGCCGCTGAACTCGGTGAGGTAGTCCTGCCAGATAAAGAATCTTACGTCCGGGGGCAATGCGGGGCGCGGACCCCAACTGAAGGCCGCCTCGGTCTCATTGTTGCCGCACCAGACGACGATACTGGGATGGTTGCGCAGACGGCGAACCTGGTCCTCGGCTTCGGCTTCTATGTTTAGTTTGAAAGCATATGTTCCGGGCTGCCAGTCGTTGCCGAATTGGAAGTCCTGCCAAACCATGATGCCCAACTCGTCGCAGATCTGGTAGAACTCATCGGTCTCGTAGTAGCCGCCGCCCCAGTGGCGGATCATGTTCATGTTGGCGTCGCGGGCCGACTCCAGTATGCGGCGATAATCGGCAGTGGTGACGCGATTGGGGAAGCTGTCGAATGGAATCACGTCCGCGCCTTTGGCGAAGACGGGAATTCCGTTGACGACGAGCTGGAAGGAGCGCCCCCACTGGTCGAGATGGCGGTCGAGCACAATCGAACGGAGGCCGGCCTTGACCGTTCGCAGTTCGGCCCACTGGCCGCCCACTCCGGCTTGCGCGGTGAACTCGTAAAGGGGCTGGTCGCCGTAGCCGGCCGGATACCAAAGGCTGGGCTTGCGGACTTCGATGGGGAGATCAATCACATTGCGGCCGGCATGAAGGGTCGCGGCCGTGGTGACGAACGGAGTTTGGACGCCTTTGGGCGCGCCGGACTTGTGATAGCTGACAGTGATGCGCGCGGGGCCGTCGGTCGCGGAATCGACCTCGACCTCGGCGTCGAGGTGGGCAACTTCACTGCTCACGTCGCGCTGGTGGATTGCGAAATCGGCGATGCGGACTTTATTCCAGGCTTCAAGCCGAACCGGCCGCCAGATGCCACTGGTGACAAAGCGCGGACCCCAGTCCCATCCGTACTCATATGCCGCCTTGCGGATGTAGGTCTTGTCATCGGTCTTCGAGTTCAGCCGGAACGGATCGCTCGCAGCCGCTTCTTTCGCGGCTTTGATGGGCGATGGAAAGACGACGCGGAGTTGATTGCTGCTGGCGTGCAGATGGGCCTTTGCCGGGATTCGCCAAATGCGGAACATGTTGTCGGCGACGAGCACCTGGACCCCATTCAGATAAACAGTGGAGGCTGCATCGAGACCGTCGAAGACCAGATCGACGTTGGAGTGGGCAAGCAGCGCCGGGGTTGCGTCGAAGTTGACGCGGTACTCCCAACTCTCGTTTTCAATCCACTGCAGCTTCGCCTCGTTGTCCCGGTAGAAGGGGTCGGGAATCTTCTTGTTGGCGAGCAGATCGAGGTGCACGTCTCCGGGAACTTTGGCGGGAAGCCAATCGGATTCGGCATTCTGCGCCGGTGCAACCTGACGAAACTGCCAGCCGTGATCGAGCGCAATTGCCGCGTTTTGCGCGGAGTTCGGTTGCGCAGACGCATTGGATCCAAGGCACATCGTTGCGCCGATCAGGGCACTCAACCAGATTCCCATTGTAAATCTCGCTTGCATTGTGCTTCCTCCCTTGCCGAAGACGCGGATCGTTTTGCTTGCGCGTTTGGTGCTGTGCGGATTTCGCTGATAAGGCTATCAGATGCGCTGGGCGAGGAAAGCATGTGAAAAATCGAAACGGAAAAAATCAGGAGCGGGTCTCAACTAGAGTCCTATAAAGAGCCTCCCAAGTGTCTGCTCGCGCATCCATGCTGAAGTGCCTTGCTATGCGGTCTCGGGCGGCCTGGCCGAGAGCTTGGCGGGTCTCACTGGGCCGATGCATCAGCTCAACCATGGCTTTGGCAAGAGCACCGGGGTCTTGGGAAGGAACGATGACGCCGGCGTCGCCAACCAACTCGCGCGTGCCCCCCGCATCGGTAGCTATTACGGGCTTCATCGTGGCCATTGCTTCGCCAACCGCCAGAGGCATGCCTTCCCATGCCGAAGAGAGAACGAATGCATCGGCTGCGCCGAAAAGAGCGGGCATATCGCGGCGCAAGCCGAGCAGGCGGACCCGTTCCATGGAACCGCCCTCAGCGGCGATCAGATTTACGAATACCGATCTTCCGTCCTCCGTCTGCTTCAACGTTGCGTCCGCGAATGCGCCTGCAATCCAGAGCTGCGCGCTTGGGAAGACCGTGCGCACCTGCTTGAAAGCGCGCAGCAGGTTGGGAAAGTCCTTGGCGGGAACAAGGCGCCCGGCAGCAAGCCAGATAAAGCTTTCGCCCGCATCCATGGCTGCCCGCGTAAGAGCGCGGCGCTCAGCGTTTGGCGTGAACTCGGCAACGTCGATGCCGTTGGTGACGACCTGGCACTTGCGTTTGGGGATTGCCTTGAGGCGTACAAAGCGATCGGCGGCGGCCTGGCTGACGGCGGTGGTGAGGCCAGCCAGCCCATCTGTGAAACGGTAGGCCAACATGCGGTGCCAGCCACCTTCGTAGACGTTATGGACGGTCGAGATCGTTTTGACAGAAGGACAGAGAAGCTTGAGCAGCCGCGCGAAGATGTTGGCGTGAAAGCTGTGGCTGTGGACGAGGTCTGGGCGAAATTCGCGGAGAAAGCGACGCGCCTTCAGCAAACCGCCGAGCGCACTGGATCGTTTCTTGCTTAATTCGAGGCGGAAGACCTCAACCGTTGTAGGCCACTCTTCGGCGACCGTAGGGCCGAGGACAAGCATGGCGACCGAGTGCCCACGAAGAACCATGTGAGTGGCCAACGCCAGCGCCTGGCGTTCCGCGCCGCCAATGCCGAGCGAAGTCAGAACATAGACAATCCGCATACCACCAGCACCCACGAAGAAGATCGAGTGCAACGATGATAGCGTGCCGGCTCAACGTTTGTATGTCTTGTCAAACCGAGATTGCGCAGCGTGAACGAACTGCCGGGATGGGCGATGGACGCCTTCTCGAAGGCTCTGAAAGGAGCTCTATCGCGCTCTGCCGGGAAAAGGGCGAATTGGACGGAAAGTCAGCGCCGCCCTAAGTTTTTCAATTTAAAAGAATCCTTTTGTGCAAAAAGCGAATTGGGCTGTACAATCACGACGAGGAGACCCATGGCCGGAGATATATCACTTACGTGCAGCGATTGCGGGCAGGATTTTACCTTCACCGCTGCTGATCAGGCGTTCTTTCAGGAACGTGGTTATTCGACCCCGAAGCGTTGCAAGAATTGCCGTCAGGCAAAGAAGAACGATCAGGGAGGCTCCGGCTACCGTTCGGCTCCGGCACAGGGAACACCTGTGATTTGTTCGGGTTGCGGTCAGCCTACAACAGTGCCTTTTGAGCCGCGTGGCGATCGCCCGGTCTTTTGCCGGGACTGCTACCAGGCCCGCAAAGGCAGCGGTGGCGGCGGCGGCGGCAGCTCGCGTGGCCGCGGCCGGTACTAGATTTGAAGCGGTCCGATTCCTGATTTGACCATCGGGAATCGGACTTCGACTTCTCCGCAAAAAATCTCCAGTGCAGCTCCATAGAAACGGCTGACACGGCCCTGCTCGCCACGGACGTTCTTGGGTGGCTGGATCTTTGTCCGCCTTCCTTTCCGTAGACTTCCAAGTTGATTCCATTGTATTTAGACACCCATTCGATTCCATTTAGTGTGGTCACTCAATCCAATCTCCGAAGCACGATCTGCGCAACTCGATGACACGTTTGTCATCTTCGCTTCCATCGGACCAACACAGGGTATAGCAATTTTATGGACCACCGTAATCGGTTTCATGTATATCTGGAGAAAACACGGAAAGGAATGGGAGATTTGACGGAGCTTAGCTTTTTTGGCCTTTGCCGCAGGAAAGGCACGCGCACGGGAACGAAGCTAGGTGTCGGGGACCGCAGCCCCAGATTGCTCTGCGGATTCCAGGATTCAACATGCATATAGCTCTGTGGATTCTCTTGCCTACTCTAACTCTCATTCTCACGGGATTTGTATATCAACGGATTGGCGGTCATCGCGATTGCCTGCGGTATGCCGGCGCCGGGCGCTGGGTGACGATTGGCGAGGGTTGCCGGCTCTACCTCCTGGAACAGGGCTCGGGCGGCCCCACGGTGCTTTTTGAAGCCGGCATCGGCGCCACAAATCTGAACTGGCGGCATATCCAGAAAGCGGTGGCGCGGTTCACGGGCACCGCGTCTTACGATCGCGGCGGACTCGGCTTCAGCAGTCGCTGCCGCACGGCGCGCACGCCAGGCAACATCGCTCTGGAACTCCACGACCTTTTGAAGAGCGCGGATATCAAGCCTCCTTACATCCTGGTGGGGCACTCTTTCGGCGGCTTGGTCATGCGCCGCTACGCGCTGCTCTATCCGGATGAGGTGGCAGGAGTCGTACTTGTGGACCCCATGCGCTGCGAAGAGTGGCCGCCGCTCAATCCCAGCAAACAGTCTCAAATCGAGTTGGGGAAAAGGTTGATCCGCTACGCGCAGCCGATTGCCGTGTGCGGGCTCACAAGGCTGGCCGTCACTTCCCTCTTTCGCCACTCTAAGAGGAAGAAAAACAAGATTTCGGGAAACCTTGCAGGGGCTACGGTGTCCGGCGGCCGTCATGTGATCTCCCGCATCGCAGGCGAAGTTGGCAAGATGCCGCGTGAGGTATGGCCGGTCGTGGCTGCGCATTGGTCGCGCCCCAGCTTTTATGAGGGAATGCGCAGTCACATCGACTCCATCCCCGATACCGTGAGGGAGATGGAACGGGCAGAACCTATTCGTGAGATTCCCGTGATGGTTCTTACGCCGGGAAAATCTTCGCCGCTTTCCGCCGCATGCCTTAGCCGCATCGGAGACAATGTGCACCAGGTGATTGCCCCGGCGAGCGAACACTGGATCCATCTCGATGAGCCCGACCTGGTGATTGGCTCGATCCGCGAGATGGTGACTGCGGCCGCGACCGAGTCTATTGCGGCAACGGTGTGACGGCGAGCGTTCCATCGTCACAGAAATCAGCTGCGCCTTGAACATCGTGCCGTCGCACAAATCCGCCAACTTGCCACTTCCGCGAAGCGGAAGTTAACTTGCCGTCCTTTTTGAAGAAACCTCGCCTGACTTATGAAATGAACTTCAGTTTCACCACACCATGGTGTCCTTGTTTAAGTGAAGAGGGTTAGATTCATGGAAGTCAAGGTCTCTCATCTCGGAAATGTAAAGTTCAAGATTCAATCCCGCTCTCACTCCATTCTTTGCGACCAGCCCGCGGAAAACGGCGGAGAAGATTGCGCCATGACGCCACCGGAGCTGATGTTGGCGTCTCTGGGCTCCTGCGCTGCCTTTTATGCCGTGCAATATCTCAAGACCCGCAACCTGGCCCACCACGGCGTGGAAGTCACAGTGACTGCCGAAAAGGTGAAGCAGCCGGCGCGGCTCGGCAACTTCAACATTCATGTGGTGTGCCCTGTGCCGTTAACCGAGCAACAGACCGCAGGCCTGATGCGTTCGGTGCATAGCTGCCTGATTCACAACACACTGTTGTCTCCGCCAGAGATCCAGATTGAGCTGACTATTGCTGAGCCTGCGCTGGCCCATGACTGAATCCGCTGCGTGACGAGTCAGGCAGTCCGACGCAGGTTGGCTAGGCTGAGATTCCAGTTGGGCCTTCAAAGCAACGCGCTAACAAGGAGGCACTACAGGATGCTGGCGCTTTTCCGTTGCGCCAGGATCGAAGCCTTGCGCCGGTTCTTCGAGGCGTGGTCGATCTGCTTCCAAAAGCCGATGAAGTAATCGATGGCGGAGATCGTCGAGACCAGCACGGTGAAATAGATGGCGGCAACGGCGTACCACCTGACCGGAATCACGAGTACGCCGATCTGCCACTGCTGCCAATGATGGGCAAGGATGGCCGAGGTAACGGAAACGATCTGGACTACGGTCTTCAGCTTGCCCAGGTCGCTGGCCTGGATGGTAAAGCCCTCGGACGAAGCGATGGAGCGCAGGCCGGAGATGAGAAACTCGCGGGCAACGATGACCACGGCAATCCACACCTTGACGACCTGGGGATTGTAGGCCACCAGGGCAATGATCGCTCCGGTCACCATGATCTTGTCGGCCAGTGGGTCGAGCAACATGCCCATGGTGGTGATCTTGCCGTGTTTACGAGCCAGGTAGCCATCCAGGCCGTCGGTGATCGAGGCCAGCACAAACAGGACTGAAGCCGTTATCTCCTGCGCGCCGTTTCCCTGCCACGGAAAGTGCGGCGACAAGATCCAAAGCAACAGCGGGATCATGACGATCCGGCTCATCGTGATGGAATTCGGCAAATTCATCAAAGTTCCCCAAAAACAAGAGCATCACAAGTTACAGCGGAAGGCACTGCTGAAAAAATGCTGAACTCGTGCATCATGTACCGCATGAAAGCCTCCCAACCCACTACCACCACTGTAACGCCATTCACTCGTCACTGACCAGACTGCTCAAAACGCTCGACGATCCAGCGCTTGGGAAGAACCTGGAATAGATGCTGGTCAGAGCGTTTGGCCACCTCGACCGTGTAGCCGAACATTTGCTTGGCCCAGTCGATCAGCGTGCCTGTGTAGCCGCCATCCGCGAACACGGTCTGGATGGTATCGAAAAGGCAGAAAAGCCGCATCGGCACGGCACGGGCCGCCACGCGGTACTGGATGCCGGCCGAATGTCCGATCACCGCCAACAGGTCGGACAGACGACCGGCAGGGCAAATTTAAAGTATGTTTGGCAAAGATTCATCCGCAGCTCACGAGAATGGAATTCACCGCTGACTGACTCGCAGACTGGCAGGAGAGCATCGTGACAGCTTGGGCAATATTGCCAGCGAGGCGCGTGAAATCTCTCTGTGTAGTCGCACTAGAAGAAGACTTTCGATGCGAACTGCACCAGGCGCGGATTGGTCCCGGAATCTGTGCCGGTCACCACGCCAAAATTCGCGTTATTGCTCGCGCAGCAGGTTGTGTTAGGTGGAGCGAACTGCGCTCGATTCATCAAATTGAAGAACTCTACCCTGAACTCGAAGGCGGCGCGATCCTCACGTCCGAACATCAGCCTCTTAAAGGCGGCGACGTCGAAGTTATCCACGCCGTCGGAACGCAGGGTTGGGTCAACTCTCGACTCCGTTCCGAATGTAAAGTCCGGCGGTGCGATGAAACACGCGATGTTAAACCAGTCGTGAAGGCGATTGAGTCCGGCGAGCGATGCGCCTTTGTGGCAGGCGGGCAGCAGGTTTGGCCGGGAGCCGGCTCCGAACAATGTAATATCGTTGACCTCTCCGCTGCTTAGCGCCAGCGGGAACCCGCGCTGAAATGTTGTTACCCCATCCATGCCCCAGTCGCCCACAATTCTGTTCAGGGCGCTGCCTATGTGGGCAAGGTAATGCTTGTTTTGTCCGAAGGGAAGGTCCACCGTATAACTCACCACCAAACGCTGCGGCACATCCTGTGAAGACAGTGAGCGCTCACCACGCAGGTTGTTATTATCCTGGATCGTCCCCACCGTGTTCTCAAGCCAAGCCGTCAGGGTATCCGTGTTACTGATTAGTTTTGAATTGGTGTAGGCCGCCAGCAGCGCGCCTCCGGCCGGAAAGCGTTTTTGCACAGTAAGTTGAAATGAGTTGTAGATACTGTCATAAGAACCTTGGCCAGCGAGTTCGACGCTCATATATTGAGGGTAGGGCCTTAGCAGTTGTCCCAGGGTCGTGGTGGAAGCGGCCAGGGCCAGCGCCTGCCCGTTCACCACGAATGGGTTTGGAGTCGGACGCAACAGGGCAACCGCGGGCCTTCCACCCGCCGCAAACTGCGTCGCCGCCTCCGCCAGCAGGTTGTCGGAAATTTGATTGACCTGCTGCGAATACTGCGCAAGATGCGTTCCCCTTGAACCAACGTACGCTGCAACAAACGAGAACTTCCCGGGCAGTTGTTGCTCCAGGCTTACATTCCATTGCTGAACATAGCCGGTAGGGTGGTTGCCGCGATCGACTTCAGTAATAGACTGCACCACCTGTGTAAGAAACTGCTGCGTGCCCTCGGTGCCGAGAGTTCTACCCGGCGGTGGAGAAATGCCATCTGGAAAAGGAAGCGAAATGGTGTTGTATGGATGGACGCCATCTATAGTTCCCGTGTAAGTGGTACTCGCCGCATTCACCATATCGTTATTTGGATTCAAGGCGTACGAGACATAATCAGGTATCCAGAAGATCCCATATCCGCTGCGCATGACGGTGGTGGACGAAAGGCTGTAGGCGATACCTACTCGCGGCCCCATGTTATTTCTGGCGACGGGTAGATTGTTCCGCTCCGCCGGTGAGACAAGAAAGACATCGCCCATCACTGTGGAGTGTGCGCCTGGATCGAAATAGGTGAGGCGATTGTGACGTTCCGACCACGTTCCTTGCAGTTCGTATCGGAGACCGAGATTCATTGAAAGTGCTTCGTTGAGGCGCCACGTATCGTTGAAGTAGAGAGCCCGATAGACCTGCTTGCCCGCGGTGAATGCCGGAACCACCGCCTGTGCGAAGTAGTGGTTGTTCACATTGCTGAAATTATCTGCGTATCCCAGCAGAAAATCGGCGATAGATAGCCCGGTAAAGCACGGCTGGCCAATAGTGCAGAAGTCGAAGGCTCCGCTGGCCACATTGGTTTGGGCGGCATCGTCGTAGCTGACTTCGAATTGAAAGCCGAAGTGGAGCAGATGGCGGCCTCGCACCAGGGTCAAACTTGGAGACATGTTGTATTGCGTATCGCGATCCTGAATGAAGCTCTGCCCCTGACTGCACATGATGTTGTCGGCGAAGCTGGCCACGCACGGCGTAGGAGGCGTGCGCATGAATGCGGGAATCGCGGCATTGTAGCCGGCGGGCCAGCCGATCGAAGTCAGGTCGAAGTCCGCATTCTTTGGAGAACGGCGATAGGCAAAGTAACTGACTCCGGCATTCACGTCAAAGATGGTCATGGAACTGATGCTGTAGCTATATCCCGCCGCCAGCGCGTAGGTTTTATAAGTCTCCAGGCATCGATCCTGGCACAACCCATTTTGGAGCGGATCGATGGGCAGATCGAGCACGTTCCAATAGCTGAAGCGGCCAAAGAGTTTCTGCTTGCCGGTAAGGTCCTGATCCACACGTCCAACCGCCTGGTTCTGGTTGCCGCCTGTATTGGCGACGGTATTGAAGTTATTGAAAGTGCCGGAGGGCGCGACGGTTCCCGGCGCATTCGGCAGTGGCCAGAGAGTGAGCAGGGCCTTGGATGTGGGATTGATGCGGTTGGCGGGAATGAGATTGCCCTGAAACGCCGATGGCTGCGCGGTGTTTGTGGGGCACGCACCCTGTGCGTTCAGTACGCTGCCGGCACATGGATCCATGATGAGCGTGCTGATGGCCGAGAAGTCTCCGCCGCGCTCGGCTGCGGTTGGCACCGTCGCGGTAAACGGGCTACCAGTGCGAAGTCTGAAGCCCTCCCAGCTTGCGAACCAGAATGTTCGGTTGCTCTGGCAGCACCGGGGAAGGTTGAGCGGGCCGCCGGCTTCGGCGCCAAACTGGTTCTGAACCCATGGCGGGCGGGACTTGCCCGCCCGGTTGAGGAAGAAATCGTTGGCATTAAAGACTCGATTGCGCAGGTACTCGTAGACTTCGCCGTGAATGAACTGTGTACCGCCCTTGGTGCTGAGGTTGGTCACTCCTCCTGCGAACCGGCCCCACTCCGCGGGCAGATTGCCAGTATGCACTTTGAACTCTTGAATCGAGTCCTGTGTAGGAATCAAGATAGGCACATTGATATAGGTAATGTTGAGAGGCTGCCCGTCCAGATACTCCACGCTCTGGTTGCCGAATGCACCGCTGACCTGGTAATTCCCCCAGCCAAAGGGATTCACGCCCACCGGCGTTCCCATGGCGCTGCCTTGTGGAATCACCGAGGGCGCAAGGGCGATCAGATTGAAGACGTTTCGGCCATTGAGGGGCAGTTCATTGGCCTCGCGGCGCTCGACCACGGTGCCCAGGCTGGAGGACTCAGTATCGAGGCGCGACACACCGCCTTCCACCGTTACGCTCTCAGACGCGGACCCGAGTTCCATCTCGAAATTCACTTCCAGGGCGTCCTGCACGTGCAGGATGATGTCGGACTCGATGACCGCGATGAAGCCGAGCTTCTCGACCTCGATGCGATACCTGCCCGGGGGCAGGTCGGAGACGTAGTAGATGCCAGCCTCGTTGGTGAGGCCATGATAGTGAATGCCGGTGCTGGTATTTGTGACCTGCACAGTGGCCGTGCCAATCACGGTCCTGTGGGAGTCGGTGATTCTCCCCGTCAGCGACGCTGCCGTCGATTGGCTCTTCGCCATTCCGGAGAAGAGCACCAGGACCAGGAATGCGGCAGCCGGTGCGCACAGGAACATTCTCCTCCGCAGTGAGATGCGATTTGCCAATACTCCCCCTCGAAGAGCAGCAGTGCAAAGTGGATCGATCCTGCGCGAGCCTTTGCGGACGGAGAACCAGGACCGGCTCGCAGGCACCGATACATAGATACGGGCGAATTGCTGCAGTTGTACCACTTATTTTCCAATAATTTTCGCCGTTTTCCCGCCTAGAAAAAAACTCTGGATAATCCTATCTTAGATGGCGTATAGTTCGTTTGTTTCAAGAGGGTAGTGGCTTTGGCCTGTGATGCTGAGTCAATCAGAGGAATAACTCTGTCGGGACAATTCGGTCTTTCCCCTTTGCATTTGTCCGAAGGAATAGAGATGCAGTACCCACTGCACAATTCCCTGGACAGCGCCGCGAAGAATGCCGGAGCTCCCGATGTGAGCGACGAAGCGCTCATCTGTCAGTTGCTCAAGGAGGATGCTGACGCTCTGGACACACTTTTCAGACGCCACTCGAGGCTGGTCTTCAGCATCGCCTTGCGCGTGTTGAGCGATGCGGGCGAAGCCGAGGAGGTGGTGCAGGAGTGTTTCCTTTATGTGTTCAAAAAGGCCTTTACCTTCGAGCCATCGAGAGGGAGCGCCAAGGTTTGGATTGTTCAGGTTGCCTATAGTCGCGCCCGCGACCGGAAGGCGCATTTGTCGCGCCGCGGGTTCTATGCGCAAATGAACGTTGAATCGGAAGAGTTGGACGGTAAACTGGCAGGCAACGGCGATGTGGAACGCGAGATTGGGGCCAAGCTCGACTTCGAGCGTTTGCAGTCCGCATTCGAAGATTTGAGCGCGATTCAGAGAAAGACGCTAGAATTGTTTTATTTCGAAGACTTCGATCTGCGCGAGATCAGCGAACGTCTTCATGAACCGCTTGGCAACGTGAGGCATCACTTCTATCGTGGGCTTGAACGACTACGCAAGAGCGCGATAGCTGAAAGGCTGCGGAATTATCACCATGGATAAGGTTGGAGCAAGGGACGACCACGAAAGATTCAAGGAGCTTTGCGCCTTGGCGCAGTCGAAATCGCTCAGCGTCCGGGAACAACTCGAACTGGACCTGCATTTGCAGGCATGTGGTTCGTGCCGGGAGGTTTACGAGGAGTATTGCGCGATCGGCGCCGCCGGCATGGCTTTTCTGTCCGCAGAGGATGCCCTTCCGAAACAAGCACGGAGATGGGATAATCGCGCGGCGCGGGAAAGGCTCTTTGCCTCGATTCGCAAGCCGCGTCCGCAGCGGGTCTTGTCCATCGAAGCGGGCAGACCGCGTCCTGTCTGGACCTTGGCGTCCCGCAGTCGCGGATTGGCAGTCGGCGCGCTGGCGGCCTCTTTGCTCGTCGCATTGACGCTGGGCGCCTATCGTATCGGGGAACGGAGGAGCGTTGCCGCATCCCCGGCCGCCGCGGTTGCACTCCCTGAGATAGGTAGTCCGCTCAAGCCGGGGCCACCATCCGGCGATCCGTTAGCGAGGCAAACCGCCCAGCTTTCCAATTTAGAGCAGCAGATTTCAAGGCAGCAGTTGGAGATTGCCAAACTGCGCGCCGCAACGGTTTCAGCGGACGAGCGAGCCGATCAATTGGGAACTGCGAAAGGCGAAAAGGAAGCGGCTCTTCAGCAGATTACCGAGGAGCGCGACCAGTTGGCCAAGCGGCTGAACGAGAGTGAAAAGGTTTACGAGATTCTCCAGGCCGACTATGCCACGCTGCGCGCCGAGCATAGCCGCTCTCTTCTGCACACTGCGTCGGTGGAATCTGAACTGACGGATCTGCGCGCCGCGAATCGGGACCAGGAGCGCCGGCTCAAAGACGACGAGCAATTTCTGACGTCGGATCGCGATATTCGCGAACTGATGGGAGCGCGCAAACTTTATATCGCCGATGTGTTCGATGTGGATAGTGGCAGCCACACCCGCAAGCCCTTCGGCCGCGTCTTTTATACCCAGAACAAATCTCTGGTGTTCTACGCGTTCGATCTCGATCATCAACCTGGAGTCAAAAATGCAAGCGTCTTCCAGGTCTGGGGGCAGCGCGATGTGGAAGCGAACGACTCCTCGCATGCCATGAATCTCGGCATTTTGTATATGGACAGCGAATCGAACCGCCGCTGGGTGCTCCGCTCCGACGATCCGAAACAGTTGGATGAGATCGATGCCGTGTTTGTTACGGTTGAGCCCCATGGGGGCAGCCAGAAACCGACCGGCAAGCCTCTTCTTTATGCACTGTTGAGGAAGGAAGCGAATCATCCCTGAGAGCTGCTACTTCCAGCCGCGATTGGGAACGATCCCGATACCTTCCTTGACGGTGTAGAGTTGATCCGCCTTGAGCATGCTGAAGGTCTGCTGCCGCCCGTTGGGCCAGCGCACCGACACGTCGGCCGCGGTTGCCGCGCCCAAGCCGAAATGAAGACGGAAGTCGTTGCAGGATAGAAAGCTCGACTGACTCTGAACTTCTTTTATCTGTTTGATCCCGTTGGCCGCAACTTCAATCCGCGCGCCAATTGCGCTGCGATTGGAGACAGTGCCTTCGGGCCGAATCTTGATCCAATGATTCTTGCCGGCAACATCGTTGCGGAACAGTGACGGAGGCTCGCCGAGATTTACCACCAGCATGTCGATGTCGCCGTCGTTGTCGAAATCGCCGTAGGCCACGCCCCGGCTTGAATGCGACTCGAGGATCGCGGCGCCCGCTTCGTCGAACAACTCCTCGAAGTGGCCGTGGCCCAGGTTGCGGTAAAGCAGGAGCGGACCCTTGTAGGGAGAATCCGGAAAGCGGCGTTCAAAATCCGGATAGATATGTCCGGTAGCGACAGTAATATCCAGCCATCCGTCGTTGTCGAAGTCCTCAAAGCCTGTTCCCCAGCAGACGAATCGATTGTCGACTGCCAGGCCACTGGCGCGCGTCACATCTTCAAAGACAGCTTTGCCCCGGTTTCGGTAAAGGGTAGGTAAATCCCCAGCAAAGTTTGTCTTGAGGATATCCATATGCCCATCGCCGTTGTAGTCGCCGACAGCCAGCCCCATGCCTGCCTGCTCCTGGCCATCCTCACTGTAGCCCACACCGCGCACTCCACCTTCCTCGCGAAATGTTCCGTCGTGGTTGTTCATGAACAGCAGGCTGGGGCTCGAGTCGCAGGCAACATAGATGTCGGGCCAGCCATCGTCGTCGAAATCCGCGGCAACCGCAGTCAGGCCGTAGTTGATGCGCGCGCTTGAGATTCCCGCCGCCTCGCTGACATCGGTGAAGGTGCCGTCTCCATTGTTGCGGTACAAGCTGTGCGTCCCGAAGGGAAGTCCACGCGGCCCGCAATTGACCGGCACGCCTTGAAAGAAGCAAAACGACTTCTCGCCCGGTCGCGGCGTCTTTGCCAGATCGAAGACGGTGTAGTTCGATACGAACAGGTCCAGGTGTCCATTCCGGTCATAGTCCAGAAAAGTGCAGCCGGTTCCCCAGCGTGTGGCAGAGCCCAGCAAGCCGGCTTCGCGGGTAACATCGGTGAAGGTCCCATTTCCGTTATTTCGATAGAGGACATTCTGCCCCCAATAGGTCATAAACAGGTCGTCGAAGCCGTCGTTGTTGTAGTCGCCAACGCACACGCCGCATGCCCAGCCGGTTTTTGTCAGGCCCGCTTCTACCGTGACGTCGCGAAAGGTGCCGTCCCGGTTGTTGTGGTAGAGCCGGTTGGTGATGCCCGGGGTGGGGCCGGTGAGTGTGCTTCCGCCAAGCACCAGGATGTCGATCCAGCCATCGTTGTCGTAGTCGAGAAAGGCGCATCCGCAACCAATCGATTCCAGGATGTAGTCCTTGGGGCTGGGAGAACCGTAAAGAATGGGATGATCGACTCCCGCCTTTTGCGCCACCTCGACAAAATGGGCGTTGTAGGGCAAGCCGGATCTTTTCCCTCGCGGCTGCACTGCGCCTTTGTGCGCAACCACACCTTGACCGAGCGCCGCAGCCGCCGCGTTCATTGCACTCACCAGGAACGTTCGTCGTGACTGTTTCATGCAACCTCAGGCGGCTGCCTGCATGGCAGGACAATACGCCGAACGAAGGTTATCATACGCCAAGTTACAGCTGAGTCTGACGCCGGAATCCGGCGCGCTATTCGGAGCGTGGTGCTGTTTGACAACGGCCGGTCCCCGGAGGAAGCTAGGGATGCTCCTTTGCGCAGACCATGTGGGAGGAGCGTCGTCTTATTCCATGAGGCATGTTTGAATGATCTGGATGAGAGATTTTGTTGCGCGTCCGCATCGGCTCTGGTTGCGGCCAGTGTTTGGCTGGCTTTGGGGAGCGGCGCTTTTGCTCGCGCCGGTTTCTCCCGCGGCGCAGGCCCAGCAGACGGAAGATCTCACCGCAGCGCGCCAGGCGATGGATGCCAGGCAATACGATGTAGCGGAGAAGTTGTACCGCAAGGCTCTCGTTCAGGCGCCCTCTTCTGCCACGGTGCTCACCGATCTTGCGCTCAGCCTGCAGATGCAAGGACGCTCGGCAGATGCCATTCGCTATTACTCGCTCGCGCTCAAGCAAGGCTATGTTCCAGAAACCTATGCGCTGCTGGCCCAGGAAGAATGCAGGATGGGCGATCTGGATGACCTAAAGCCCATGCTTGCCAGGATATTCAGGGAAGAACGAAAGAATATGCGCGTCCTCTCCGCCGTGGCGCCCTGTTACCTGGACATCGACGAGCCGGTGAAATCCGCAATCGTTTATCAGGCTCTGCTAGCCGGCAGCAAGGACTACCCGGCCGATCTTGCCCTGATTCAGTTGGGGAAGTCCTATATTCGCAGCGGACAGTTGTTTGCCGGCAAGCTCAGCAAAGCGCCCGGCTCGGAGCCCTTTCTTGCGGCTCTGCGCCAAGCATCCAGTGAGGGCTCCGCGGGAGCGCGCGGCGCATTTCCAGAAGCTCAAAAGATCTCGCCCTATTTCCAACCCAATCTCAGTTGGTCCGATGCCGTGGACCTGTGGCAGAAGCATCCTCAGGACACCGGCCTTCTCTATCTCTTGTCGGTGTTGAGCGCCGAACAAGGCATGAACCAGATCGAATTATGCGACCAACAATTCCCGGGCTCGCCTTATCTCGAACAATTCCACGCCGATGTCCTTGCCGACCAGGGACACGGAGACGAAGCGGCTGCGGAATATGAGCAGCTTCTGCGTGACCATCCCGATCTCTCCGATCTCCGTTACAGTCTCGGCCTGCTTCGCGAGCAGCGCGAAGAGTGGCCGGCAGCCGCAGAGGCATTCCGCCAGCAGCTTGCCGCTTATCCAACCGATGAACGCGCCGCGGCCCACTTGAGCAGATGCATGATCCAGATGGAGCAATACGCTGCGGTGCGGGATTTTCTTGAGCCCCGCGTGCGCGCCGAACACCCGCCTCAATGGGTAAACCTTAACCTGGCCGAAGCGGAAGAAAAATTGGGGAAGCCGGAGGATGCGGTGCGGATTCTCGTGGCAGCCGAGCATGAGGCCAACCCCGACAAGCTGGTTCACTATCGCTTGATGCATCTCTATTCCATCTCCGGCCGGCTGACCGACGCCAAGCGGGAATATGCGCTTTTTCAAGCCGCATCCCGGAGATAGAACACCTTTTCTCGGTTTCTCTGTCCCACATTGGTACAAACGCTCCGCAGCCCCCGTAACCCTTTACGTGGGGTGTGCGCTCATCTGCGTGCGCTCCGCAGCAGAACTCAAATCTTGGAGGCACCATGCAAAAGCAGAGAGGCGCAATGTCGGGCCGTGCACTCGTGCACGGTCTTTTGGGCGTAATTCTCCTCTTGTCGTGCTCGCTTGCACTCAGAGCACAATCGACCTACGGAACCCTGACCGGTACCGTCACAGACGCAACCGGATTAGTGGAACCAGGCGCAATCGTCACCCTCACCAACACGGGAACTGCGGAAAAACAAATCCAGAAGACCGGCGATACCGGGCTCTATTCCTTCGTGAACCTCAACCCCGGCGAGTATCGGCTCTCCGTTGAGAAGACCGGGTTCAAGCGCGTCAACCGCGAAGAGATCGTCATCCAGGTCCAGCAGACCGCCCGAGTCGACGTGACTCTCCCGGTTGGCGGAGCCAGCGAGACCGTCACCGTCACCTCCGAGGTGCCGCTGTTGCAGGCCGAAACCTCATCGCTCGGCCAGGTTGTGGAAGAGCGCAACGCCGATGAGCTCCCGCTCAATGGAAGAAACGTCTTCTCGCTCGTCGAGGTCTCGCCGTCCGTAGTCATGCAAGGCCAGGCCGGCGCAACGGCCACCGGCCAGAATCCCTTTTCATGGGGCAACTTCCAGATCGGCGGCGCATTCGCCAATCAGAGCGCTGAATATCTCGATGGCCAGCCGCTGAACATCGGCTACATCAATCTGCCCATTCTGATTCCTACGCAGGACTCGGTTGCGGAATTCAAAGTTCAAACCAATAACATCGGCCCGGAGTGGGGCAAGGTGGCAGGCGGAGTTCTCAACCTGAGCACCAAGAGCGGCAGCAACACCTTCCACGGCGAAGCTTATGAGTACATCCGCAACAAGGTGCTCAACGCCAACGACTTCTTCTCCAACCACGCTGGATTGAAGCGGCCACCCTGGATTCAGAATCAGTTCGGTGGCAATGCCGGGGGAAGGATCTTCAAAGACAGGACCTTCTTCTTCTATAGCTACGAGGGCTTCCGTCTGCGCTCCTCGGCCTCCTGGGTATCCACGGTGCCGACAGCCGATGTGGTATCGGCGATCAAGGGCGGAAATGATGTGGATCTCAGCAACCTTCTTACGGCCAACGGTCTCACTCAGATTGTTGACCCATGCGGTGGCTTGCTTCAAACAACTCCCAACGCGAATAGCCTGGGCGTCGGCGGTTGCGGCGCTGCCGGCGGCGGTCCTGCCACTACCACCAACCCCATTCCTTTCGCTGGCAATACGATTCCAGCAGCCCGAATCAACCAGACGGCGAAGGCATTGATCAACCTTTGGCCGGCCGCGACAAGCACCAGCCAGCTCAACAATTTTACGTCCAGCTACAGCCTGGGCGGCGATCAGAACCAGAACATCGCGCGCATCGATCAAAAGATCAACGATAAGCAGCAACTGTTTGGCCGCTTCAGCCAATGGAACAATTTGAATCAGCCTGAGGACCCGCTCGGCACCGGCCTTTGCCTGGACCGTTGCACGGAGACGATGACCTCGAAGGGCGTCGCCCTTGGCTATAATTACGTCTTCACGCCGAATGTCATCGGCAACCTGGACGTATCGGCCACTCGCTTCAACTACCTGCGCACTCCGAAGAACTCGGGCTTCGACTTCACGAAAATCGGCTGGAACTCCGCGTTCAACGGCGAGCTGTCATCCTCTGAAAGAACGCCTCCGACCATCGGTGTCGTCGGTGAGTCCGACAACGTGATGGCCACCCAAGGGCAGAGCTATATCGTCGATCATGACAGTCAATACTGGATCTCGCCGACTCTGACCCTAGTCAGGGGACGCCACACCATCCAGGTGGGTTTCCAACAGGAAATCACCATGGACGACTACGCCCAGAGCAACATCATCAGCGGCTATCTTGGCTTTGACGGCACTTACACCGGGAATCCCGGCTTCGGCTTTGCGGATTACCTGTTGGGATGGGCGACGAACCCGGAACAGGTCGGCAACCACTTCTACGGCACCGCTGTCATTCCCAACCTGGTCTTGGGAAAACAGAAGCTCACCGCCGGCTTCGCCAACGACACTTTTCACGCAAGCAACAAACTGACGCTGAACCTTGGCCTGCGCTACGAGTACCAGAGTCCGTGGTCCGAGCGGCACAATCGGCAGTCGTACTTCGACCCGACCGCCGTCGATCCGCTTGCCTCCCAGGCAATCGGCACGGCGGGGGGACCCACCTCCGCGGTACTCGGCACGGTTCGGCTGGTCGATAGTTCCACGCGTAGCAGCCGCTACAACCTGGATGAAAACAGGGTCGGGGTTGCGCCCCGTGTCGGCTTCGCTTACAGCCTCGACCAGAAAACTGTGGTGCGCGGCGGCTATGGATTGTTCTGGATTCCGCTCGATGCCAGTTGGGCGACCAATCCTCTCAACGACCCTGTGAACTCCATTCAAACCGAGTACACGGGGAACAATGGAAATCCAGACCTGCCCACCAACACCATTACCACGCCGTGGATCAACTTCGTCGAGCCTCCCGGCGCCAGCATCGATCCCAAGACCGGATTGCCGCTTATTGCCGTGGATTTGGAGGGCGCATCGAGTCCCACATTCGAGAACCCGGCTTACGCCTATGGCTATATGCAGCAGTGGAACTTCGATATCCAGCGCACTCTGTGGGGCGGATGGTTCGCCGATGTGGCCTATGCGGCCAACAAGGGAACGCATCTTCCTGTGTACAACCAGCAGGTCGACCAATTGGGAGACAACTACCTCGCCCAGGCGGCACAGCAAGTGGCCTCGGATACGCCGACAACATGCAGCTATCCAGGTGTAACCGCGCCCGCCGGGAAAGCCTGCATTTCACAGTTTGTGCACAACCCGTTCGCCGCCACCTCCGCGCCCGGAAGCTATTTGTCTTCGGCCACAACCACCATCGGCAACCTGCTGCTTCCTTTCCCGCAATACAACGGCCTCCAGTATGCAGGCGCGGGAGGTTTCGGCAGCAACTATAACTCTCTTCAAGCCACGCTGCAGAAGCGCTTCGCCGGTGGAGGCACGGTATTGGCTGCCTACACCTGGGCCAAGCTCCTCAGCAATACCGACACCATCACCTCCTGGCTCGAACCCGGAGGCAAAGGTGGAATTCAGGACTGGGACAATTTGCGCGCGGAGAAATCTCTCTCCTCGCAGAACGTTCCGCAGCACCTTATCGTCAGCTATGTGCTCGACCTGCCATTCGGCAAGGACAAGCGATTCGCCAGCGATGCTTCACCCTTGGCCAACAAGGTCATTGGCGGCTGGGGACTTGACGGCGTTACAACCTTCCAGAACGGCTTTCCCATCAACATCAGCTCCGGAGGCAATGGAGCTAACTACTATGGCGGCGGACTGCGCCCCAATGTCGTCTCCGGCTGCAACAAGAAAACCTCTGGTTCCGGCGCGGCACGCGTACTGAGCGGCCTGGCCGGCAATACAGGTTGGATCAACCCTGCTTGCTTCACCACCCCCGCACCGTACACCTGGGGCAATGAACCGCGCGTCGACAGCCTGCAAGCTTCAGGCATCGACAACTGGGACATTGCCGCCTTCAAGCACACGAACTTCGGACCCGATGAAAAGATAGGCTTCGAGTTTCGTGTAGAGCTGTTCAACACCTTTAACCGTGTGCAGTTCATTCCTCCAACTAACACAACCGGGTCTTCCTTCGGCGTGATTTCAGGTCAGGGCCAGATGAATAATCCACGCCTTATCCAGTTTGCCGGGAAGTTCGTGTTCTAAGCTTCGGCACAGTGTGAGAGTGCGGCGCTGAGCCGCACTCTCACCTTCGCAGCCGAATGGCCATGTCGCATCCGCACAACCCGGGTAAGCGCGCAACTCCGTGGAGTCGGACAGCAAAAGAATCGGGGCGTTAGGCCGCGGTGCCGACCTACCGACCGAAAACCGCACCGCCAAACACCCGGATTCTTCCAGTCTCAAGGCGAATTCCCTGCCCTGTCGTTCGATGCGCCGGTGTCAAATCGGAAGGCCATCGGAAAACAGCGGAACAGGCACGAAGCCCACCCCGCTCTCCCTGTTCTTATTGGCCCGCCAGCCAGACCCCCGTCATCTATGCGTAGATACCGCGCTGCCTGATCGTGAACCCCACTTGATCGATGGCTACCTCCTTCAGCATGATATTCTTGGCTTTCCGGAGAGATGTCTTTTGAGCCTCCAGCTTCTCAATCTCCTGCAGCTTGCGCTTCACCGGAGCGCGGCGATCTCGCTTATGTTGAGCGAGCCATTACGCCTGATCCCATTTACGGGTCTTGGCGGATATAACACGGTCTCGGCCATCCTCGTAAACATACAGAGCCTTCCGGCGATTGCAGCTCTTGCCACGGTAGTACCGGTCGTCTTTGTGAGAACATGTAGGCGAGTGACGCGTGAAAACGGTAACGGTAGTCGAGGCGGATTGGGTTTGGACATTCGCGCAGGAAGTCTGCTCTTCCTGCGAATTTTCTACAAAACGCACCTTCGCAATTCTAAGCACTTTGTTATCAACGGAATCGTTTAATGCACCTGATATTGTTTCTCATTTTTGCCGCATTCTGCCTAGCCGGGGCGATCAATCTCCTGCTCCAGAGCCATCCCATCAGCAGCGCCCTGTCGCTGATTGTGGTGATGACCTCGCTGGCCGTCCTTTATCTGTTGTTGGGCGCGGAGTTTCTGGCCGCGGCGCAAATCATTGTTTACTCCGGCGCCATCATGGTGCTGTTCACATTCGTGGTTATGTTGCTGAATGCGGGGCGCGAGGAACGTACGCTGGGCAGTCGCGCGGCGAGTGTGGTTGGCTTCCCTGCCGTTGTTGTGATTCTGGCCGTAATTGCTACCGTGATTCTTCACGCGCATGGGCTCGGCGTGGCTTCGCTGAGCGATGGCATCACCTCGACAGAAGATCTGAGCCGCGTGCTCTTTCACGAGTTGCTGCTGCCGTTTGAGGTTACATCGGTGCTGATCCTGATCGCGATCCTTGGCGCGGTTGCGCTGGCGCGTCATGGTCATGGAGATTCCGGTGCGAGCGGAGAAAGGGCGGCCGGCAAATGAGTCTCTTCTCTCAGGATGTTCCGATCTCCTGGTATCTTCTGCTGAGCGCGGTTCTGTTTTCGCTGGGTGTAGTGGGCTTTCTCATCAAGCGAAATCTGATTACCGTTTTCATGTCGATTGAGTTGATGCTCAATGCTGTGAATCTTTCGTTTGTGACCTTCGCGCACGAGTGGCACGCGGTGAAGGGACAGATTTTTGTTTTCTTTGTGATGATGGTTGCCGCTGCAGAAGCTGCGGTGGGATTGGCCATCATTATTGCTGTATTTCGCGCCCGCGCAACCCTGGCCGTCGACCGTATCGACCTGATGAAACTATGAACGGTGCACTCAATCTCTGGTTGATTCCGCTGCTGCCCTTCGCGGGGTTTCTGCTGAACGGAATCCTCGGCTCGCGGCTGCCCAAGTGGCTGGTGACGGCGATCGCGCTGGTGACACCGCTGGCGGCGTTTGGCGTGGTGTTGAATGCGGCCAGGAGCGTCTTCGGCGTTGCGGCTTCCCTGCCCTACGTCGAAACCTGTCCGATACCCTGGATCAACGCCGGCACGCTGCACGTCGATTTCAGCCTTGTGCTCGATCAGCTTTCGCTGGTGATGCTGCTGGTGATCACCGGCGTTGGCTTCCTGATTCACATTTACTCCGTCGGCTACATGGGCGACGAAGAGGGGTACGCGCGGTACTTCAGCTTCCTGAATCTCTTTCTGTTCTTCATGACGGTGCTGGTGCTGGCCGGCAACGCGCTGTTGATGTTTGTGGGCTGGGAGGGCGTTGGCCTCGCGTCTTATCTGCTGATCGGGTTCTATTTCAAGAAGGACTCGGCGGCGAACGCGGGCAAGAAGGCCTTCATCGTCAACCGCATTGGCGACGTGGGATTTTTAATTGGGATGTTTTTGCTGCTGGCAAACTTCGGCACGCTGACGTTTAGCGAAATCGCGATCAAGCTCGGTCAAGATCCCGGCTGGCAAGGCGGCGTAGTCACCGTCATTGCACTTTGCCTGCTGCTGGGCGCGACGGGCAAGAGCGCGCAGTTGCCGCTTTACATTTGGCTGCCGGATGCGATGGAAGGCCCGACGCCCGTTTCGGCGTTGATCCACGCGGCAACCATGGTCACGGCCGGCGTTTACATGATTGCGCGGCCGCATGTGCTGTTTGACCACTCCGCGTTTGCGCTGGGCGTGGTGGCGATTGTTGGCGCAGCTACGGCGCTGTTTGCTGCCACTATCGGTCTCGTCCAGAACGACATCAAGCGGGTTCTGGCCTACTCCACCATTTCGCAGCTTGGGTACATGTTTCTCGGGTGCGGCGTGGCGGCTTACTCGGCGGCCATCTTTCACCTGATGACGCACGCGTTCTTCAAGGCGCTGCTGTTTTTGGCCGCGGGCTCGGTGATTCACTCGATCGGCGGGGAGCAGGATCTGCGCAAGATGGGCGGCCTCCGCAAGAAGCTGCCGGTCACTTTCTGGACGATGACGGCAGCGGTGTTCGCCATTGCGGGATTTCCGCCACTGGCTGCGTTCTTCTCGAAGGACGCAATTCTCTACTCGGCGTTTCTGCAAGGTCCGGGCGGAAGGGCGCTGTGGTTTGTGGGGCTGGTAACGGCGCTGCTGACTGCGCTCTACATGTTCCGGCTGTGGTACCTGACGTTCATGGGCGAGTCGCGCAGCACGGAGATTCATGCGCATGAGAGCCCGTGGTCGATGCGTGGGCCACTGGTGATTCTGGCGCTGCTTTCCGTTGGCGGTGGATGGATCGGTATCGAACGGTTTGCAGCGTTTCTTGCGCCGGCGACTGGGCAGAGGATCGCGCAATCGGCTACGCCGCATCTTGAACTCATTCTCAGCGGCGCGGCAGTAGCTGTGGCGCTGCTGGGATGGCTGATCGCCGACCGGCTCTACCGGCAGAAGCCTGCCGAGCCGGCGCAGGTGGCGGCGGCGTTGCCTGGGGCTTACAAACTGCTCGCCAACAAATATTACGTTGACGAGATCTATGGCGCGACTCTGGTCAAACCGCTGCTGGGCTTTTCAAGATACGTGCTGGGATGGGTGGTCGACATCGGCCTGCTCGGCGGGCTGGCCTGGCTGCTTGGAGGGATCGCGATGTTTGCCGGGGCCATTCTGCAGCGCTGGCAATCGGGCAATCTGCGCTCTTATGCTGCATGGCTGGCAGCGGGCGCGGCGGCAGTGCTGCTATTCCTCGTAGTGCCGTGGAATTCGGTCTGGCCGGCTTCAATTGAGTTCATCTGGAAGGTGGCGGGACATTGAGAATGGACGCGATCAACCAATCGATTCTCACGCTGATCCTTCTGGTTCCGCTGGCCGGAGCGGTGCTGGTGGCGCTGGTTCCCGACCGCTTCAAGTTGCCCAATTGGATTGCGCTGCTAACAACGCTCGCGACCTTCGGAATGACGCTGCATCTGCCCGTGCATTTTGTTCTCGGCCAGGGCGGCTTCCAGTTTGAGATTAACGAGCCGTGGATCGAAAGTCCCGCGATCTTCTACCACGTTGGCGTTGACGGCCTCAGCATGTGGCTCGTCGTGCTGGTTGGACTGCTTGGGCCGGTTGGCGTGGTTGCGAGTTGGAATGCGATCAAGGAGCGGCGGAAGATTTTCTATTCGCTCTTTCTGGTCCAGCAGACGGCGATGGTCGGCGTGTTCATCTCGCTCGACCTGATGGTCTACTACGGCTTCTGGGAGCTGTCGCTGGTGCCAATGGCGATCCTGATCGCCATGTACGGCCGCAAAGACGGACCTAAAGCCGCGCTCAAGTTTTTCCTGTTCACGTTCATTCCGTCGGCGCCGCTGCTGGTCGCCATATTGTGGCTTTATGCGCGCACCGGCAGTTTCGACTTTGCGACGCTGCAGCTCCTGCTGGCGCACGGAAATTTCTCGACTACGGCGCTGTTCTGGGTTGCGCTCGCATTTTTGTTTGCCTTCGCGGTCAAGGTTCCGGTCTTCCCGCTGCACGGCTGGCTGGCGGACACCTTCAGCGAGGCGCCGGTTGCGTTGGCCATGGTGGTTGCCGGCAAACTTGGCCTCTACTCCATGCTCCGCTTTCATGTGGAGCTTTTCCCTGTCCAGGCGCGCGCGGCGGCTCCATATCTGGTTGCGCTGGCCGTGATCGGCATACTCTACGGAGCCTGCCTGGCCTTGGTGCAACGGGACTTCTGGAGGCTGATGGCATTTGCGGCACTCAGCCATCTCAGCTTGATCGTGCTCGGAATCTACGGGCTCACGTTCACGGGTTGGACGGGAGCTGTCTACCAGATCCTCAATCACGGTGTGGTCGACGCTGCGCTGTTCCTGTTGTTGGGGGCACTTGAAGTTCGCTACGGGACCAGCCAGATCGAGTCATACGGGGGTTTGGCGGCAAGGCTGCCGCGCACGGCCAGCTTCTTTGTGATTGCCTCTCTGGCGATGATCGGACTGCCCATGCTCGGCGGTTTTGTCGGTGAATTTTTGATTTTGTCTAGCACGTTTGCGCAGGTCAGCAAGGGCTGGACCGTTGCCGCTGCTCTTGGCGTGATTCTGGGCGCGGCTTACATGCTCTCGTTAGTGCAGCGCCTTTTCTACGGGCCTGAGAGCACGCTGGCCGCATCGAAGCCTGGCGACGACGTGCACATTGGCCAGGTGGCTGTGCTTGCGCCGCTGGCCCTGCTCATGCTCGTAATGGGATTGGCGCCATCCATCTGGACGACTTCGATTCAGACCGGCGTGCATCCGCCGCCAATAAGCGGAATGACGAACACGCCTCCGTATGTCCTCCAAATCTCGTCGCACGTGGAGGCCCAGCGGTGAATCCAGTTCCCGACGTCTTCCGCATCCTCCCCGAGGTCATTCTCACCGTCACCGGTGTGGCGATCATGTTGATTGATGCCTCGCTGCCAGTTGGATTTCCCCGGCGTCCGCTGGGTTGGGTGGCGGCAATCGGAACCACGCTGGCTCTGTGGGCCAGCCTGTGGCAGCTTTCGCTGCCCATGGGAACGGGGTTCTTTGGCACGGTCGAGACTAGTCCGTTCACGGTTTTCTTCCACGTGCTTATCTGCGGCATCGTGCTGGTGGCGCTGCTGCTTTCGCTCGATACGCTGCCCGAGGACAGCCACCACCAAGGCGAGTTTTATGCGCTGATTGTCTTTGGCGCGGTGGGCATGTGCCTGCTCACCGGGGCGGTCGAATTGCTGCTGGTGTTTATCGCTCTGGAGATTTCTTCTATCTCGACCTACATTCTTGCCGGGTATCGCAAGGAGACGGGACGCGGGCCGGAAGCGGCCATCAAATATTTCCTGCTGGGGTCGTTTGCTACAGGATTCCTGCTTTACGGCATTGCGTTGATCTTTGGCGCTACCGGGACCACGCAGATTTACGAAATAGCGCATCTTGCGCCTACGGCACAAAATCATTCTCTGGTTCTGGCGGCGCTGGCGCTGATGCTGGTGGGCATTCTCTTCAAGGTCTCGGCCGCGCCCTTCCACGTGTGGACGCCGGATGTCTACGAGGGCGCACCATCGCCCGTGGTGGCCTTGCTTTCAACTGCGCCCAAAGCCGCGGCATTCGCTCTTCTGCTGCGCGTGGTCTACGAGATGTTTCCCTCGCTCCACAATCTCTGGGCGCCGCTGCTGTGGGTCGTCGCCGTGCTTTCAATGACCGTGGGCAACCTGGCCGCGCTACGGCAGCAGAACGTGAAGCGCATGCTTGCCTACTCCTCCATCGCCCATGCCGGATACCTTTTGGCTGCATTCGCAGGGGCTGGGACGACGGGCATTGCTGCCGCAAGCTTTTATACCGCGGCTTATGCGGCCATGAATGTGGGGATTTTTGCGGTGATTACGCTGGCCAGCGGATACAACGATGAACGGCCCATGATCGACGATTTCCGCGGGCTTATCTATCGCTCGCCACTGCTCGGCAGCCTGTTGCTCTTCTTCCTGGTCTCGCTGGTTGGCATTCCTTTTACCGGCGGATTCTTTGGCAAGTTCTACTCCTTCTCGGCCGCAGTGGATGGGGGCGCAATCGCTCTGGCCATTATCGGGTTGTTGAACTCAGGGCTGGCCGCGGCTTACTACTTGCGCCTGGCACTGGCGGCAGCGCAGCGCGAGCCCTCTGGGACCAGCCGGCAGGCGAATGCTGCGCCGCAGGTGGGAGTGGCAGTTGGAGCGGCATTGCTGCTTGCCGTTGCGGCTACGCTGGTTCTTGGGATTGTGCCCGGTGAGGTTCTGCGCGCGGCACAGTCTGGAGCGCACACGCTGCAGGCGCCGCCTCTTGAAGGGTACGGGCTTCAGCCCGTACGTTCAAGCCAGCAATAGAGACACGGGCTTTAGCCCCTGAGGGAACGCCCACCCCTCTATACCATTCCTGAAACTGTTCTTGCAAGAACAGCATCTTCCTCCTTCCGGTACAATTTCATCTGATGAAGCTAGGCGAATTGGCAAGTCGGCTG
>Ga0181520_10000144_pt1 | contig 144579 bp, 115 predicted proteins | sample PEATcosm2014_Bin_29_FD_132451 | JGI IMG/M metagenome (GOLD analysis project Ga0181520, IMG submission 132451) | Peatland microbial communities from MTU Mesocosm Facility, Houghton, MI, USA - PEATcosm2014_Bin02_30_metaG | ecosystem: Environmental > Terrestrial > Soil > Wetlands > Peat | place... | reverse complement strand
GCTGATCCTTTCTTCTTTGAATGTGGTCCTGACAGGGAACCCACTTCAGAGTAACTGGGGATCAGCCTCCTCTAACATTTCTCGGGTCAAACAGATATCCGCTATTTTGGACAGCAGTGCGTGCGGGGGGGTATTATCGGGGTATCGATTTTCTGCTTTGGGCTGAGTGTCAATAAAGCCGCATGAAATAGGCTAAGTGCGAATCCCACTCTCGCATCAGTTCAATTCCGGCTTGGAGCAATTTGGGGTAATGAGCCACTGGAGTCATGGGAAAAACGGGAGAGGCGGCATTGTGTTCTGTGTAAGTCAGATTCCACAAGACTAATATAGGTTCGAATCCCACTCTCGTCTCTTCGTGCGACACCCTTTTACATACCAGGATGGGACAATTCGTTCGCATGTGGTACCAGGTTTGTATAGACGGCGCGGGGGATGTTCGTCTGCCAATGGCTCGTGGCTCGTGCAAGAAGTATCAGCCCGAAGAAGATGTACGCGAGAATGCCCGCAACGGCCAGAGGTCCGAGGGTGCGACGGAACCAGCGTTGCATGGGTGCTGCGGCACGTCTCGGCGCAAACGCGAACTGCAATGCATCTTGCTGTGTGCAAGCCGAGACGCATACCAGGCACGCAGTACACTCCGCTGAACTGATCTGCACGAGGCGATCTACCGGCAGACCGGCCGGACAGACCCGAGCGCACTTCCCGCAATCAATACAAGCCTCGGCGTCCCGGCGGATCTTGATCGGACTCAGCAGTGAGACCAACCCCATCAGCGCGCCGTAAGGACATAGATATCGGCACCAGAAGTTCTGGACCAGCATGGAGCCGAGAACAAGCAGAGCAAGGACAATCGCCGCCGTCTGCCCCATGTCGCGAAAGAAATTCAACATCTTCACGTCTGCGACCAGGCCATAGGGCGTGTACATGAAACTCTCCAGCGCTTCGGCGGACATCGCGCCGATGACGAAGACAAAGAATCCGAGCAACAAGTATTTCAGCCCGCGCAGCGGAATGTCGGCCCAACGAGGCAGCCGCAGATTGCGCCCGAAGATTCTGCGGCCCAGCTTCCATAGAAGCTCCGAAAACGTTCCTACCGGGCAAAGCCACGCGCAGAAGGCTTTCTTCAGCAGGAGGCTCATCAGCAGAAAGGCCAAAAACAATACCATGGCCGCCGGGTGAATTGCCGGCACGCGCCCGGTGAGCAGAAAATACTTCGAGTTCATCAGGCCGGCGATAGGTAGCCAGCCTTCAATGCCGGCAGGGCGCGGGACGTAGAGAGTGCTTCCTCCGCGCTCAAAGTAAAGGACCCAGAGGAAGAACTGAATGCCAATCCAGCCGTTCAAACCCACAAACAAACCCTGCATACAATGCCGGATGCGTTGCGAACGGTCTGCCACGAAACGGCGATTGAGCTTCTTGCCTCTTCCGTCTAAGGAGTTCCCGTCTACCGCTTGAGTGTCCATGGTCTCTATTTCCATCTAAGCCGAAGAGTAGTGTAGAGGCGGAGAGCGAACAATGACTTTGGTCACAGCGCATAGAAACGCTCTCATGTGTTCACCGTCCAAATGCGGCTTCGTACGCCTCGAACTGCTTGACAAGCCGTATCGCAACTTGTGAAGCCAACTCTGACGATGTGAAGTTCTTGCCTAGTTCTTTCACATGCCATATGACGTTCTAGCCTTCTGCCCGTGGCTCCAACGACCATACTTCAGCCGAGACTGGCGATTTGTCTTCAAGAAACACGCCCTGAGGGCCAGAAGCGTTCCGGTCAAATCGTATACTGCACGCCTGAGGAACTCCATTGCGAATTCCTTTGTCAATGAAGATAACTGCTACATCTTTCAACTGTAGAAAATCTGGATAAGGGGCGCTGTAAGGAGCCCACTGAAAGGGATTGCCATCAATGGCTTTGCTGGCCGTCATAGCCTTCGTCGCATCCTTCAAGCTTTTCCACTCCGCAGCAACTCCTTGAGCAATAACTTCTTCTGCACTTCTGAATTGATCTTGCTTGGCTTCACGGGAACTCAAGAACTCATCAAACTCGCTGACGGACTCTTCTTCTTCGCCGATAGCGGCATTGGCTCGACGAATCGCTTCTTCAATTCTTGCGATCTCTTCGTCGCGCAATTCTGGAAATTGGCGCCGCTTTTTCGTAGACAGTGTGCCATGGTTCTGCAGGATAAACCGGGTGAGCAAGGATGCACGTGCATTCGGCATATCAACGATCATCTTCACCGCTGCCATTGCCTTGTCGAAGACCTCAAGGAATTCAATTTCCTCTCTGAGATCTTTGCGGATGGTTTCGGCCACGGCTTCATAGAGATACTCCGCTTGAGGCGTCGCATCGTAGTAGCGATATAGCTTGTCCGTGCTGCTCAGAACAGTGAGCCGTTGTTGATCGTCCATTTCATACTTGATCAGGGGCATGGCGTTTTTGGAAAACGCATTCAAGGCGGCATCATATGCTTTCGGTGCACGCAGCATGGCCGCGGACACCGGGAAAAGAACGCCCCGCGGAGCGAATTTCAACTTTGCCAGGCTGTGATGAATAAGGAAGCGGTGGATTCTACCGTTTCCATCTTCAAAAGGATGAATGAATACGAAACCGAATCCTGTCACCGCCGCTGCGCAAATAGGATCGACACCGCCGCCTTCGATACGAGAGACCATGCGCATCCAGCCGTCCATGAGGCCGGAGACATCTTCCGGCCTGGGGCAGATAAAGTGGACGATTTCAGAGTAATTGGACGCAGTTTGCCCGACGTAATTTTGAATGGAACGCCAATCCCTCTGCGCGTAGCGAGCATCAACGATGGAGTTCTGCAGTTCCACAAAGGCCTGTTTGTCGCTGGTGTCGAAGTCGTCCGCTCGTCCTAGTGCCGCCACGAATCGTAGCGTCCGATCCGTACTTGGCACCTCGCCCTCGATAGCAAAGGAGGATTTGGCCTCTTTCGTAAAGAGGTAGTGGACCGCCCGGGCTAATAAGGCGGGGTCCGCGCCTTCGACAATCTTCTTCGCCTCCTCTCCCAATTGCTGCTGTTGGCCAGCGTTCAATCGGTCGGTGCGACGAATCATCGGGCAGTAATCACGATTGCCCAGGAGATTGTCGATCACACGTTGGCGGCGGACACGAACGCCAGTTGTTGTGATGTGCAATGCTGGGTCCAGTAGGAGCACGTTATCTGTGGGCGGAACGTCGGGGATATCCAGCGATTCACCGGTCAGGAATTCGTAGAGATACCAGGCGCGCCGAGCGTACTTGCCAACCGGTTCACTCTTGATCCAGGTTTCAAAGTCATCGCGGCCCACCTTTTCGAAAAAGGCGACGAGCACGTTCAGGTCAATGGGTTCGTAGCGCATGGCAAAGCGGAGGTGCCCGAACAAATCCGTGGGTCCGTATGCCAACGGATACTGCTCAAGAACCGTGCCATCCGAGATTCTCGTTTTCCGTGCGCCACGAATCGCTTCGGAGCGAACAGCAGGAGGCACAACGGCCAGTCCAAGCTCTTCGATCAGCCAGTAAAGTCCAATCGCCTTGGTCTCAGATTTCGATTTTGAATCGCTAAATGTCATAGGGAACCGTTAAATCAGGCCTCAAGTGGAGCGAAAGCGCTAAGACGCTAAAGCAATTGAAGCATCCGGATTCGCTAAAGTCAATTCTAAAATACTAAATATCATTAGATATTGTTCTGAATCGTTAAATCGTCGCTGCAACGCCCCTGGCCGATGCCTCAATGAATGAGGGACGATTTTTCCCCATGCGCTAACTCTTGAAACGCCAGGAGGTATCCAAAAGCTGCAATGCTGTAACGTCACCGGAATCCTTCGGCATGTCCAGTTCCCCCTCGCGCTGAGGCGAGGCATGAAATATGCTGACCTGATCGCTTCGCCTATTTTCTGGGTCCGGTTGATGTATAAATGTTGCAGAGCACTTCAGAGTGTCTCTCATTTGCAGTAAAAGATCTGAAGGTTGGGGTTCTTGGAATTGCTGGCAATCACTGTACAGTGACCGTACAGTAGATTTGGAAATCATTACATTTCCTGCAAAGCTGGCATACCCAGAATCAGTAAGTTGAGTGTTTTCAACACTGATGTCGGGTTCGACTCCCACCCTCTCCGCCAGCATCTCTTGCATCCTCCTCATTACACTATCAAATCATAGAAAATAATAGACTTGAGCGATTTCCGCTCTGCCCGCGCTGTCCGCATTTCCCGTTCAATCTGGTCTCTGATGCACTTATTGCAGGTCAACGGGCGGAGCGCGTGACAACGTCCTGGGGCCACCATCGGGACCGGGGGCAAAAGGCCTGAGGCAAACCAGGGTCCCAGAGGTGGAAAGAATATATTGAATGAAACAGAATTCGTCGTGGTTGGATGATTGGTTGGCGAGGGGCCGCATTTGATCGTGACTTCGGGATGCGTCTCGACCCCGGAAGAGCGGCCGGAAGGAATCGGTGTGGGATGCGCATCAGGAAAGCAGTCATCACAGCGGCGGGGAGAGATCAACGCACTCTTCCTATGCAAACGATCATCGACCAGCAGGGCGCGCAGCGTTCCGTTCTGAGCCTGATTGTGGGAGAGGCTGTCGGCGCGGGAATCGAAGATATTTGCATCGTGGTTTGGCCGGGCGACGAGGAGCCGTACGCCAAGCTTCTGACAGGCCACACGGCGCGGCTGACCTTTGTGCCACAGACCGAGGCGCGTGGCTATGCGCACGCCGTGAATTGCGCACGGGAGTTTGCGGCGGGTGAGCCGTTTCTGCACTTGCTCGGTGACCACATCTACGTGAGTGCGGAGTCTGGCGGATCTGCCAAGCGTCTGGTCGAAGCCGCAACTGCGGAAAATTGCGCGGTTTCGGCCGTGCAGGTGACAAGGGAGAATCTTCTTCCGCTGTTTGGCGCCGTCGGAGGGCAACAGGTTCCGGGCAAGCCAGGGTTCTATCGCGTGGACGAGGTGCTGGAAAAGCCCACCCCGACGGAAGCAGAACAACGGTTGATCGTTCCGGGTCTGCGCAGCGGGCATTACCTGTGCTTTTATGGCATGCACGTGCTCACGCCGGCCATCTTCGACATTGTGACTGAGCTGCTCGCGCGCGCGCCCAATGCGCGGATGAGCCTGTCTCCCGCGCTGGCCGAGCTGGCGCAGCGAGAACAGTATCTGGCGCTGGTGCAGAAGGGCCAGCGTTTTGAGGTGGGCGTGAAGTACGGCATGTTCATCGCTCAGCTCGCGATGGCGGTCAACGGTCAGGATCGGGATGAAGTGCTGACTAAGCTGGTGAATGTTCTCTCTGCACGCACTCTGCGTCCCGAACAAGGGGGCGCTGAGTGAGCGAGCTGTGGAGCATCATCACGGCGAGCGAACCGGAACACCGCGACCGCTCCGTCGATGCGTTTTGCCGTTCCGCCACAGCAGCAACGTTGCTGGCCGAAGCGGCCGACCTCGAAAAACGCCGGCGCTCGAGCGATAACCTCTACGAACGCGTGCGCGCGTTGTTCTTTCTTTACGCGATCCATCGTTTTCATCTGCCGGGAAGGCCGGAGACATGCGGCCGGACACTCATTCCATTCAGCGGCTACCACCATCTGCTTTCCCGGCGCTACGAAGAGGCGATTGGCATTTTTCTCGCGGCCTCGTCCTCGGGCGGACTGAGCGATGGCCTTTCGAGCGCGCTCGCGGCAGCCTACCGCGGACTCTCGTTTCAAACGCTTGCCGATCAGGTAAGGCGGAGCGTTCGTTCCGTCAGGGGAAATCAGTGGATGTTCCGCACCGGGCATCCTGCCGATTATCCGCTGCGCATCCGTCCGGAGCTTCTCGCGCAGGGAGCAGGCGGGTCGTTCCCGATTCTTCACGAAGCCACTCCGGTGCGCATGGATCTGAGCCACAGCGGCTGGAGCGACATTTTCTTTCTCGGCATGGATCTTCCCGGGTGGGCACGGGTGCTGAACATTTCAATCGATCTGGCGTTGCGGGGTTCGAGTGCAAGGGCGCCCAAGCCGCCGGTGGAAGCGTATGTGCGGGTGATCGATCGGCCGATGATCCGTCTGGTCAGCATCGATCTCGATGCGAGTGCCGAGATTGACGATCTGCAGGAGCTGTTCGATTTTGGCCGCGATTATCTGGGCTTGCTCAAGGCCGCGGTCATCGCTTCGGGACTGGTTCCGCCGGGGCTGGAGAGCTCTGGCCAGCCGCTTGCGCACCTGCTAAGGCAGTTGTTGGGCCGCGATGGTCTGGGGCTCGAAGTCGTCAGTCATGTCCATGACATCCCGAAGGGCTCGCGGCTGGCCGTCTCCACAAATCTTCTGGCATCGCTGATCTCGGTCTGCATGCGGGCCACCGGACAGGTCGCATCGCTCGAAGGATCGCTGGCCGAACCCGAGCGCCGCCTGGTTGCCGCGCGCGCCATTCTCGGTGAGTGGCTCGGCGGCTCAGGCGGAGGCTGGCAGGACTCCGGCGGGGTGTGGCCCGGCATCAAGCTGATTGAAGGCGTGCAGGCAGAGGAAGGCGATAGCGAGTTCGGCGTTAGCCGCGGCAGGCTGCTGCCAAATCATCGCATCCTCTCGCAATCCGAGGTCAGCGATGAGACGCGCAAGAAGCTGCAGGACAGCCTCGTGCTGGTGCACGGCGGCATGGCGCAGGACGTTGGGCCCATCCTCGAGATGGTGACCGAAAGATACCTGCTGCGCTCGGAGGCGGAGTGGACCGGCCGCCGGCAAGCGTGCGCAATTCTGGATGAAATCGTCAAGCACTTGCGCGCGGGAGACGTGCGCTCGATCGGCGGCGCAACCCAGAGAAACTTTGATGGCCCGCTCAAGACAATCATTCCCTGGGCCAGCAATCTCTATACAGAAACTCTGATTGACGAGGTTCGAAAAACATTTGGCTCTTTGTTCTGGGGCTTCTGGATGATGGGCGGGATGTCAGGCGGCGGGATGGGGTTCATCTTCGATCCCGCGCACAAAGCCGAGGCACAGGACCGCCTCCGCGATCTGATGAGAGATGCGAGCCGCAAGCTCGCCGGCGGCGTGCCGTTCGCCATCGAACCGGTGGTCTACGATTTTTCAATCAACGGGCGCGGGACCCATGCGGAGTTCCTTACCGGTAGAGCCGCCGTTCTGCCCGACGGCTACTACAACCTGGTTCTTCCTTCTATCCTGCGCAAAGACCAGCGGTCTCTGTCAGCCTGCGAACGATCGGATCTTGAGAGCTTCAGCCTCGCGTGCCACGCGGCACCGGGCGCCGACGGCCGCGCGCAAAGCTTTCTCGATCGCCTGTTGCCGCAGGGCGACGGAGCCAATGGGCACGCCGCCACGCTGCAATCGTTGCTGACGCGGAATGGCTTCGATCCCATCCAACATGAACGCATTCAGGGAGAGCTGCGCGCGGGACGCATCGGCCTTGCCCAGAATCGTCTCCCGGTTTCCAGCCTCATCGAGGACGCGCCGGCTAACTTCGTCTTCGATGCCAGGCAGGGCGTGGACGCGCGCTTCCGTGAAATCGGCGAGCAGGCGCTCGCCGCCGGCGTGGTCGCGGTCGTTACCCTCGCCGGAGGCGTTGGCAGCCGCTGGACCCGGGGCGCGGGCGTGGTCAAAGCGCTCAGTCCGTTCTGCAGCCTGGCTGGAAAGCATCGCACCTTTCTTGAGGTGCACCTGGCCAAGAGCCGGCGCACCAGCAACCGCTACAACACCTCTATTCCGCACCTGATCACCACAAGTTTTCTGACCCATGAGCCCACAGAGCAGCATTTGCGCCTCGCCGGCAATTATGGATACCAAGGGTCGCTGCACCTTTCCCCTGGCCGCGCCGTGGGCCTACGGATGATTCCCATGGTGCGCGACCTTCGCTTTGCCTGGGAAGAAACCGCCCAGCAGATGCTCGATCCCCAGGCGCAGAAGATGCGGGAAAGTTCGCGCGCGGCTCTGGCCGCATGGACGCAGCAGGCCGGGGAGGGGAGCAACTACACCGACAACCTCCCACTGCAGTGCCTTCATCCCGTGGGCCACTGGTACGAAGTGCCCAACCTGTTTCGCAATGGTGTGCTCCAGGCATTGCTCGAGGAACGACCCGGTCTGCGTTATCTCATGGTCCATAACGTCGACACGCTGGGAGCGGATCTCGACGCCGGAATTTTCGGCCGCCACATTGCGGGCGGAGCCGCGATGACCGTCGAGGTGATCACGCGGCGCATCGAGGACCACGGTGGCGGACTGGCGCGCATCGACGGGCATGTGCGCCTGGTCGAAGGCATGGCCCTGCCGAACGAAGAGATCGAATTCGAGCTCTCCTACTACAATTCCAACACATTCTGGATCGACATCGACGCCCTGCTGCGCGTTTTTGGCCTGAACAGGGCCGCTCTGGCCGATGCGGAAAAGGTCTCCACTGCGGTTCGTGGCGTGGCCTCCCGCATGCCGACCTACATCACGCTCAAGGACGTGAAGAAACGCTGGGGCAAGGGGCAGGAGGATGTTTTTCCCGTGGCCCAGTTTGAAAAACTCTGGGTAGACATGACGGCGCTGCCTGAGATGGCCTGCGACTACGTGATCGTGCCGCGCATGCGCGGCCAGCAACTCAAGGAGCCTACGCAATTGGACGGATGGCTGCGCGATGGATCGGCAGCTTTTGTTACCGGGCTGTGCGAATTTGCCGCTGAACCCGCTTCTGCGCCGTCCGCTTCATCGCTGCCTCAGAGCGAATCCCCGCTACACCAGGCGTGAAGGGCGGCAGATTTTCAAGCGGAGTAGGCCCGCTTTCCTTCATCGTGCGGAGTGACCGCTTCAACGGACGGTTTTTGAACCGGGTATTTTACTCGGCTCATCAAGAGCTGATAGGAAGGATTGTTGCGGAGAGTATCCAGGATGGGGTCAGATTGGAAGCCCAGACTCCAGAGCGAGCCTTCGCGATAGGATTGCTCCAGCCATGGCACCGCCGCCTGCTCTTGATGCCGGCCAATCAGTGTTAGTGCGATCGGATAGGCGTGGTTGTGAATCTCGCGCACTTCCGGCTGCGCCAGAATATCCAGAATGTTTTGCGCCTTATCATCTTGCCCGGCCCCTGCATATGCGTACCCGAGGACACCTTTGAGTTCATAATTATGGGGCGAAAACTCAACCAAAGTTTCCATGCGGTCGATGCTTGCCTCAAGCTCTTCAACCTGGAGTGAGGCAAGGGCCTCGACGGCATCCAGCACACATCCAGCCTGTCCACTGGTCCGCGCCTGATTCACCAGTGCCAGGGCCATCTTGAATCTGCCTGCCAGATACTCGCTCCAGCAGCGCAACGCAACTACGCCGGCATTCAGCACATGCGTTTGAGAAAGTTGATTCAGCAATTCCGCGGCGACGGCTGGGCAGCCCTCGGCGATGTGAAACAGAACCCTTCCAACGACGGCCTGAAAGATGAAATGGCGATCATCGAGGAGCTCCTCCAATATTTTGCGGGCGCCCTGCCAGTCACGATCTGAAAGCATGAGGAGCCATGCAACCGAGCACCGGGCGGATGCGAGTTCAGGGTCAATCTCCAGCGCCCTTTCCAGGGAGAACCTGGCGGAATCGTAGGCCACAGAAGAGCGCAGATTTCCCAAGACTCCGGCTGAAATCATCGTTCTTGATAATCCCGCGAACGCCTCCGCGTTTTCGGGATCAAGGTCAATGACATCCCGGTATAGCCTGGCCAGATTGCCTAAACTTGACGGAGAGACAGTTTCCCACATCTTCGTGGCGACGGCCATCAGCTCAGATGGGCGCCCATTGCGCTGCCCTTGAGTAGAAGATGAACGGGAGGACTCGGGATCCTGGTAAGTCGCGGGCGAATGACGAGGTTCTCTGAAAGGCACACTCTCTGGATTGCGAGGTTCCGCAGGCTGCCTCTCGAATCCCTTGCTGCGATTCTTCAGCCAGCTATCCAGCTCGTCGCTGTAGGCGAACACCGAACCCGACTCACCATCGAGGTGACGTATGGGTAGAGAACGGGCGGAATGCCATCTCTGGATCGTGCGGGAACAGCGGCCAAGATGTTGGGCAATGGCCTTCCAGCCGTCCAGTCTTATTGAAGAGGATCGCCTTTCTACGATTTGTGGTAACAAATCGGACCTTCGAGCATTCAAGCGCGCACCCTCAACACCTAAGAAGAAATGTCTCCCGGATAACGCCTTCCCAGGAAGGCTTACTTATAACCCTCATTGCAATGATCCTCAATATTAACGCCCCTATTCGTCAACACAACATAAAGGGGACAGGCACCCCCAACCTAAGTAACCGCCATCGAGCGCTGCAGTAATCGAATAGTTCGTTACCACTTACACATTGATCCCCAAAGTGGGACTCGGCGTTGCGATTGGCAATCACTCACTCGTTAAAATCGAGCCAGGAACGATCAAATGTCGTGATTTGTCGCCTAATTTCCAGCCCCCGTCTTCCTTTGTCGCATAAAGATTTGTTAGTAACGACTTAAGATTCTTTCAATCGCACTTCCTCTCATTCCCCCGCGGTCGGTCCTCATTGTTCCAGGAAGAAGTTCAACCGAACAGGTTGAATTGATTACCTAACTCAGGATGGCGAAGCAATGCACAAAACTCAGGCGAGGTCCCCGAGATGACAAGCTCCTGGCCACAAATTCCTGCCGGTGCAACAGAACCCACGCCGCCTCCAGGGGTGCAATCCTGCGGCCTCAGTTCCGAGCGGAGCTGGTATGTGGCATACACCGTTCCGCAGAATGAGAAATCGGTAGTCAGGCACCTGGACGCGCGCCAGATTGAAACGTTTCTTCCCACCTATGAAAGCACTCATCTCTGGAACAATGGTCAACGGAAGAAGGTTGTTCTTCCTCTCTTTCCGTCCTACCTTTTTGTGCGGATTGAAGCAGCACAGAAATCGGCCGTCCTTGCGGCGCCGGGAGTTATCCGGATCGTCGGCAACAGCCGGGGCCCGGTTCCGCTGCCTGACTCGGATATCGAGTTTCTTCGCTCAGACTTCTGCCGGCAGAGAGTTGAGCCCTACAGAGAGCTCGTAGTTGGACAACGCGTTCGCATTAAAGCCGGCCCCATGGAGGGAGTCGAGGGCGTCCTGGTGCGGAAGGAAAACAGACTGAGATTCGTGCTCACACTTGAACTCATCAACCAGCATGCCGCGCTGGAAGTCCCCGCCGAGGAACTCGAGCCGATTTTGAATTAAACTTTGGCGGGATCCCGCCGCTTCTTAGAAATCTCCTCCACTTGGGCCGCGTCCGCATTCCACCGGAAGCCGGCGCCTCAATGGACTCGTGAATGAATCAGGTTCACTGCGAGTCGCCGTAAGCCTGCTCTTCCCATAAAGGACTGTCAATGGCTACTACACTTCGAACATCAGAGGTCCCGGGCAGGATTACCCATGCCGCTGTCGTCTTATTTTCGCGGCAGGGATACCGCGGAACGACTACGCAGGAGATTGCGCGTCTGGCAGATACGAGCGAGGTAACCGTCTACCGTTATTTCAAGCACAAGGAAGACATTTTCTGGGTGGCGCTCGCGTCCAGCTTTAAAACCATAAAGCTGCGCATGGATTCACTGGATTCATCTCTGAAATCTCAGACGCCGGAGCGGGCCCTTCCGCAAATCCTCGGCCTCCTTGTTGACTCAATCATCTATTGTCCGGAACTGCCGCGACTTGTCGCAGTCGCCTTCCTTGAACATCGCGGGAAGGCCGAAAGATTCTGTTACGAATACCTGGCTCCACTGTTCAACGCCATTGCCAACTACCTCGAATCGAATATTGAATCGGGCCGGATCAGGAAGCTCGATCCGGCCATGGTCACCGCAGCCATCGCATTGATGGTCGTTGCGCATCCTGAAATTTCCATGCTCATTGAAGGCTACAAGCGCACTCGGTCGAGCACACGCGAAGTCATCAACGATTATTCGACATTCTGGCTGGATGTGCTGGAGCCAACTCCGCGGCTGCGAACCCACTTCTTTGCACCGGAGATCGAATTGCCGGCTGTTTAAGCGCGGCTTACACGATTCAAAGGATCAGCCATGACCACCATAGGTGTCGACACTTCCGAGTTCGTGAGTGAGACACTTGGCGGGAGCGCCGCCGCCACTTTCGACTGCGTATCTTCCATCCGCAATCGCTTCGACAAAGTTCTGACCTTCGTCGAGGTTGTGGCCGATGGATTGTCCGTCGCCGCAGCCGTTGCCGGCGGATATGCCGCGTACCACTTTCTGCACCTGGGCAAGCAACTCCACTATCCCCTTCAGACGGTGTGGCTTGTGGCCTTCGGAATGGCAATCCTCTACACGATCCTGCTCGATCGTGACGGCGCCTACCAGGGTGGGAACAGTTTGCTGAGAATCAAGGAGACCGAGCGGTCTCTGCGCGTATCGGCCCAGGCGTTCCTGCTGGTCTTTCCTATAACTTTTTTCAGCAGTTTTCTGTTCTCCCGCTGGGTCGTTGTTTTCACGTTGATCACTGTGCCGGTTTTGCAGACGGTTGAAAAGCAACTCCTGTTTGTTGCCGTCCGCACTCTGCGATCCCGCGGCTTCGGTGTCCACAATGTACTGATTTACGGCGCTGGATTCAGCGGACGCCGCATCTTCTCCGCATTGGTACGATCGCCGAAGCTGGGCCTCAAGCCGATCCTCATGATCGACGACAATCCGGAGTTGATCGGCCAGGAGATATTTGAGGACTCCTACCGTCGCAAACACTCCATCAAGGTCATCTCGGAAGAGATTTCCGTGGGCCTGCTGGAAACCTATCGATGCGGATTCGTGGTGATTGCCATACCCACCCTGGACAGCAAGAAGTTCGAGCGCGTGGTCGATGTTGCCCGTAATGCCAATGTCCGGCTCGCGTTCGTGCCCCCCGACACTGTCAGTTTAGCCTATTGGACTGAATATTCCGACATTGACGGCACTCTGCTCAGCTTGGTCGGACGGCCCGTTAAACACTGGTATTACGAACTGGTCAAACGCCCGTTCGACTACCTCATTGCGCTCCTGTTGATCGCGTTTTTTGCGCCCTTGTGGCTCTCGATTGCTTTTGCTCTAAAGCTGGATTCGCGTGGACCTGTCCTCTTTCGACAGCGTCGAGTGGGCATCAATGGAAGATTGTTCGACATCTTCAAATTCCGATCGATGTATGTCGACGCGCCGGCGTATGCATTCTCTCCCAAAGAATCGGACGATCCCCGCATCACCCGGGTCGGACGATTCCTGCGCCGGACGAGCCTGGATGAGTTGCCGCAACTCATCAATGTTCTCAGAGGCGATATGTCGCTCGTTGGACCGCGCCCCGAAATGCCGTTCATCGTCAAGCGGTACAACGCCCACCACCGCCAGCGGTTGCAAGTAACTCCGGGAATTACCGGGCTCTGGCAGCTCAGCGCAGATCGTGGATATCTGATTCACGAGAACCTTCAATACGACCTGTACTACATTCGCAATCGGAGCTTCTTCATGGATATTGCGATCCTGCTCCACACGGTTGTCTTCGCCATGCGTGGCGTTTAGCCGGTGCCGGGGATGCACGCGTTGATGCGGCGGGATCGAAACGAACCGACAACTTTCAGAAATGAGTGAGAAACGAAATGAAATCCTCATTGATCGCAATCGCAGGACTCATGACGGTATTCGCCATCACCGCGGCCGCTCAGGGCACAACGGCTCCCGACACTGTCCAAGCCGCCTCAACTCCGGCATCTGCAACCGCACCCACGCCGCCGGCGGGTTTTCTTGAACGGAATTCTCGTTATCAACTCCGCAAGGGCGACAGCTTTGATCTTGATTTCCCGCTCTCACCGGAGTTCAACCAGACCGTCGCAGTGCAACCTGACGGCTATGCGACGCTGAAGGGCGCCGGATCCGTTTTTGTGGAGGGCAAGACGGTGCCGGAACTAACCGACACCCTGAAGACTGCCTACGCGAAGATTCTTCACGACCCCATCATCTCGGTCGCCTTGAGGGACTTCGAAAAGCCTTACTTTATCGCCGGTGGCCAGGTGGGCAAGCCTGGCAAGTATGATCTCCGCGGGCCGGTCACGGTGAGCGAAGCGGTCGCCATCGCTGGAGGCTTTACTGAGAAATCCAAGCACTCGCAGGTGGTGTTGTTTCATCCCACGCCGGGCGGCGTATTTGAAGCCAAACTGCTGAACATCAAAAAGCTGCTTGCGTCGCGCAATCTGTCTGAAGACGTTTATCTTCAGCCCGGCGACATGGTATTTGTGCCACAGAACGCTTACTCAAAGATTGAACGTTACATCCCGAGCGCAAACATGGGCGCGTACTATGCCCCAACGGCGTTCTGAAGCGAGGAACAACATGAGAACAGAAGAAATCGCAATCGAACGATACACCCGGCAACCGCTGCCAACCTTGCGCGACATCGTCTCTGTGCTGTTTCGCCAGCGCTGGGTGATGGTGACTGCGTTTATCGTAGTGGTCACCGCAATGGCCGTCTCTGGCCTGTGGGTTCCGAAGTATGAAGCCGAGATGAAGATCCTGGTTCAGCGACAACGCTCAGACGCGGTCGTCACACCGTCGGCCAACGCTCCTGCCCAGTTCAGCAGCGACCAGGTCAGCGAGGAAGATCTCAACTCCGAAGTCGAATTGCTCAACAGCAATGACCTGTTACGTGAGGTTGTTTTGACGGAGGGGTTGGCTCCCAAGCCTGCAGCAGCCGGCGATCGGGCCAGCGAGATAAGGATTGCAGAAGCTGTCCGTAAATTGGGCAAGGATCTGCAAATCGACGCCGTGCGCAAGGCGAATGTCATCTCCGTGCACTATGCGGCCCGCGATCCCGAGAAGGCGGCAGGCGTACTGAGCGCGTTAGCCTTGGCCTACACTGAAAAGCACCTCGAAGTGCATCGTCCCATGGGCGAGCTGAAGTTTTTCAATCAGCAGACCGCCCAATACAAGCAGGGGCTGGATCAGGCGCAGGAAAAGCTGACAGACTTTACAAAGGGAACCGGAATTGTCTCGGCCGATACTGAACGTGACGCCGCACTGAAACAGTCCGACGATTTCGACACCGCCGCCAGCGAGGCCAAGTCACAGGTAATTGAGACACAGCATCGCATTGCCGCACTCACGGCGCAGTTAGAGTCGGTTCAGCCCCGGCTGACGACGGCCGTGCGCACCTCCGACAATCCCCAGCTTCTTGAAACGCTGAAATCCACTCTGCTCAACCTGCAACTCAAGAGAACTGAACTGCTCACCAAGTACGCTCCAAGTTACCCGTTGGTGGAGGAAGTCGACCAGCAGATTGCCGAAGCACAGGGCTCCATCAGCGCGGAAGAAAGCAAGCCGCTTCGCGATGAAACCACTGATCAGAATCCAAACTATGAATGGATCCGCTCAGAGCTAACCAAGGCCCAGGCTGACCTTAGCGGTTTGAAGGCCCGCGCGGCTGCGTCGGCCTCTGTCGCCAGGCAGTACCGGGCACAGGCGCGCAGTCTCGGTCAGGCCGGCGTCGTTCAGCAGAACCTATTGCAGGATGCGAAGACGCAGGAAGATAACTACCTCTTATATGTTCAAAAGCGCGAAGAGGCGCGCATCAGCAACGCCCTGGACGAACGCGGCATTCTTAACGTTGCCCTGGCGGAAGAGCCCATCGCTCCCGCACTGCCCAAGCGCTCTCCGATCTCCGTAGCCTTCCTAACCCTGGCATTGGCTGTAACAGTCAGTTTCTCCGCGGCATTCACAGCCGATCTCATAGATCCAACATTCCGAACGCCCGACGAGTTGGCGGGCTATCTGAGCGCACCTGTACTCGCTGCGCTGCCCAAGGGCGGGAGTTAGTCCGATGTTATCGCCGTACTTTGGATTCAAGGAAGAACCCTTCGGGGCAACTCCCGATCCGCGATGGTTGTATCGCAGCAATACGCATCGCGAGGCGCTCGCGTCGCTGAGGTATGCATTCTTCAGCAACCGGGGTTTCACTGCCCTGATTGCGCCTCCTGGAATGGGAAAGACAACCCTGCTGAATCAATTCCTCCAGGATATTCGCAGGTCGGCTCGAAGCGTGTTTGTGTTTGATACCCAGTGCGACCCGGTCGGCTTGCTTCGCTACATCCTGCGTGATCTCGGGGTCGCCCCGGCAAACACCGGCGACGAGATGCACGAGCAATTGAAAGAAGTCCTGGTCAAGGAAGCCCGGGCAGGACGAAGAGTTGTCATCGTCGTCGACGAGGCGCAGAATCTGTCGGATGAAGCGCTTGAAATGCTTCGCCTGCTTACCAACTTCGAAACCCAGCGAGCAAAGCTGCTGCAGATCGTGCTGGCAGGACAGCCCGCGCTATCCGACAAGTTGACCAAGCTTTCGCTGGAACAACTGCGCCAGCGCATCTCGACAATCTGCTGGCTTGAGGCTTTTTCCATGAGAGACACAACAGCCTACATCCGCCACCGGCTCGAGCAAGCGGGATACCGGGGCGAGCCTCTCTTCAGAAAAGATGCGCTCAAGCTGATTACCTCGGCCAGCCAGGGAACTCCGCGAATCATCAACACTCTATGCTTTAACTCGCTTTCGATCTGCTGCGCACTCAAGTCGAAACAGGTTGACCGCGCCATGGTGGCCGAAGTGATCGCCGACCTGGAACTGGATCAAGCGTCAAGAGAGTCTGCCGCCGCCTCCGCAGTGTCTGCCTCTGAAGCCTTGCCTGATCTCGAGCTATTGCCAGACCTCGAACAAACGGGATTCGCGGCATGGAGAACGAGGCTCCTGGTTGCAGCCGCGGCTCTGCTGGTCGTCGTATCCGGTCTCGGCATGTTTGCTTACTCTGCTCACCGGCAGTCCTCGCTTCACATGGCCCAGCTCATACACTCTCTGGACACAAAGGCCGTTGCCGCGTCCGCGCCGGTTCCGGCCACGACAAGCTTGAGCGGCGCAATCGTCGCTCAACCAACTACGAAGCCCGCTAAGCCGGCGGCTGCGACGAGGCCCGCATCCCTCCCCACGCTCGCGATGCACGTTACGAGACAAAACACCATTGCTATCCCTCTTCCAAAGGCCTCACCTTCTGACACAAAGTTTCTCGCCTCGATATTCCCCACCCCCGAAGTGTCTGACATAAGCAGGACAGCCGGTGCCGACTCTGTTTCGAATGGAGCACCATTCCAAGTCACGGTCCAGCCGGATCAGACACTTCAAGATATTGCCACGCGCAATCTGGGAGCCTGGAACCTGAAAATCCTGGAGCAGATCAAGAGGCTCAATCCCAACCTGAAGGATCTGGACCATCTCGAGGCAGGACAAAAGATCTGGTTACCGGCGCCAGAGTCAACGCGAACGGCGCAGGACGTAATGCTTCAAGCGAACAAGGGAGAACACCATGAGCCGTAACTACGAATTGCTGGCGCAAATTGAAACTGACTTGGACGCAACCACCGACCACAACCCGTCTTTCGCCAACCGTAGCGCCCCACTGGGAGATGTTTTAACCAACAGCGGCGATGTGTTTCAAGACGAGATGAGGCGGCTGGTCCAACGGGTATTTCTGTCGGCCAGCGCGATTCCGCCACGGCAGGTGGTCTTCTGCGGCGTGGAACGCGACAATGGCAGCACATCTGTCTGCGCAAATGCCGCGCGGACCTTGGCAGCCAACATCTCCCAGTCCGTCTGTGTTGCTGACGGCAATCTTCGCTCACCCAGGCTCGCTGACGCTCTCGGCATCGTAGACACAATTCCCATCTTCGGCGAGTCTTCCTTGAAGGGCGACGGCTGCATTCAAATCGGCAGCAATCTCTGGTTTGGCGGGACCGATGTCCTGTCGAACGAGAGCGGCGCGCTGCCCCCCGTCGATAAGCTCAAGGAGCGTCTTGCGCGGCTGCACGACATCTTCGAGTACGTGCTGATCGATGCTCCAGGAACGAACGTGTGCGAAGACGCCTCGAAATTGGCCCAGCTCGCCGGTGCCGCCGTTCTCGTCATCGACGCCAACCGCACCCGGCGGATTACGGCACGAAAAGCCATGGAAGCGTTAGAGGCTTCGCACGTTCGACTGCTGGGAACTGTCCTGCACAATCGCTCATTCCCGATTCCTGAGAGGCTCTACAAGAGGCTCTGACCTCCGGAGCGCAACGTCGATACTACGATGATGTAATAGAGACTGGACTCAATGGTCACATCAAAACCCTGTTCTAAATAGCCTCGCGCCAGGCCGTCCGGGCAACACTCGTGAATCGGCGCGATCCAATCTGAACACAACCTTTGAATCAGGAGCCTCACACAAGTGTTGTTCCCGGCACTTAGAACCGTCATCTTCCACGATAACTTTGCGCAGATGGGTGGCGCGGAGCGCGTTGCTGAGGAACTTCATCGTGCGCTTCCAGGCGCAGATTTAGCGACCACTCTATCGGTTACCGAACGGTTAACCGACTATTTGAAGCGCACGGTAATCAGAACCACTTGGATGCAGCTGCTGCCAGCGAAAGCGCGATTGTTTCGATGGTATTTTCTCCTCTATCCCCTCGCAATTGAAACGGTCGATCTTGAAAAATACGATCTTGTTGTGACCAGCTGCTTTGGATACGCAAAGGGCCTCAAGCGGCGTAAGGGCGCATTGCACATTTGCTATTGTCACTCCCCGATGCGATGGATTTGGCGCACGTCCGATTATTTTGCGCGTGAGGAGATCGGCATCTGGAAACGCCGCCTGCTCGCTCTGGCCCTTATACCTTTGAAAGCTTGGGAGATTCGCGCAGCTCAGCGGCCCGATTTCTATATTGCAAATTCGAGCGAGGTCGCACGCCGCCTGCGCGATGCATTCGGAATCGAAGCGACGGTCATTTGTCCGCCCATCGACACGCGGCGTTTTACAATAAGCGCGTCGGTGGATGATTACTATCTTGTCCTGTCACGGTTGGTCCCGTATAAGCGCATCGATTTAGCGGTTGAGGCATGCAGCAGATCCGGCCGCCGGCTAAAGGTGATCGGAGGCGGTCCCGATTTTAAGCGGCTGAAATCCCACGCCGGTCCAACCGTTGAATTCCTCGGAAGACAGTCTGACCAGGCTGTGGCGCAGTTGGTGAGCCATTGCCGGGCACTGATCTTTCCCGGAGAAGAGGACTTCGGGATGGCTCCACTGGAAGCCAATGCCGCCGGGCGTCCAGTTGTGGCTTTCAAGGGCGGCGGCGCCTTAGAGACAATTGTGCCGGGGTTGAACGGCATATTCTTTGACGAGCCCACAGTCGAGTCTTTGATCTCTTCGCTGGACGAGTTCGAGACCATGCGCTGGCAGCCAGCCGAGATTCGCGCCTACTCTGAGCGGTTTGATAGCCGCATCTTTCAGGAGCGAATTCGGGCATTTATCAAGAGCGTCGCACCCGAATTTGAGATGCGGACGGATACCGAAAAAAATCAGCTTCTATGCGCAGTGAGGTCGTAAGGATATCGAGTGAAAGGTCATTTTTTCATCTCGGTTCATAGTCCACCTTGCCCCTCGCCCAGTCTTCACCCTCATGAAAGAGTCATACCGTGAACTGTCTCGCTCAAAGCTTTCGCCACGTCTCGATCCGCCCATTGAATAAGAATTGACAACCACCCTAACTAAACGCAACGCATTCGCCCTGTTTGCCGATATTCATCTGGCAACCGCGACGACTTATTCCTTATGACGATCCGCTGGGACTTCATCAAGAACGCATTTGCAAATCTGGGGCGAGCTGGTGCGGCCGGAATTGTTGCCCTGCTTCTGCCCCCAGTGCTCATTCGTCACATGACTGCCATAGATTATGCTGCGTGGGTCCTTGTACTGCAGTGTGGATCGTATGCCAATTATCTCGATTTTGGGCTCCAGACGGCAGTTGGCCGCTATATCGCGTACGCCACTGAAAAGCGCGACACGGAGCAGCGCAATTCTATATTCAGCACAGCCTATGCGGCTCTTCTCGCAGTCGCCGTTCTCTGCGTCATCCTGCTCTTAACACTTATTGCGGCCCTCCATCCAATCTTTCCAGGCATACCACTTGCAGAGATTCCATTTATGAGGTGGGCTCTGCTGATTCTCGGAGTCTCAATGGCTCTTGGACTCCCGGCTTCTGCTTGGAACGGCGTCTTCATTGGCCTCGAGCGCTATGACATCCCAGCTTTGACAGTTGGAGGAGCAAGGCTCATATCGGCAATCGGCATTGTTGTTGTCGTACTCGTGGGCGGAGGCATCGTCCTCATGGCAACTGTCATGGCGCTGGTTAATCTCCTATCCTATGCGGCGCAATACGTGGCAATGATGCGAATCGCCCCTGACATTCAATTTGATTCGCGGCTGGTCCGCCACCCCGTCGCGAAGGAACTGATGTCTTATTGTTCCGGCCTTACGGTCATGTCCTTCTCCATGCTTCTGATCACAGGCCTCGACCTTATTCTGGTTGCTCGCTTTCAACTCAGCGCGCTGATTCCCTATTCTGTCTCAGCCACCATCGCCGCATTCATGTCCGGCGGGTTGCTGGCTGCCCTGAACGTGATCATGCCGCACGCTGCTGCCATGAATGCAAGAAGCGACGCCAGGCCTTTGGGCCGCCTGATTATCACTTGCACACAGGTGGGCGCCGCTCTGCTCATCTTTAGCGGCCTACCGATACTGATCTACGCCCGACCACTCATAAAGTTGTGGATCGGTGCGCAATATGTGCAGGCTGGGCAGCCGCTTTTGATTCTCCTGCTGGTGGCCAATATGATCAGACTTCTAGGAGCTCCGTACGCAATCGTCCTTATATCCGCAGGCCAGCAACGCTTTATCAAAATAAGCCCGCTGATTGAAGGCTTCGTCAATCTGATTGCGAGTCTGATCCTCGGGTCAACAATGGGAGCAATCGGCATATCCCTCGGTACCCTGATTGGAGCCGTGGCTGGAATCCTCGCGCACTTCTTTTACAGCATGCCAAGGACGCATATGGCTCTTCAATTCTCACGGTGGGACCTGATGCGAACCGGCATATTAGCCCCGCTCCTCGCGGCGACGCCGCTCATTGGGGTAGCCACCTTGTCTCTGATTGGCAGGCTGCCTTCCGCTGAACATTGGGTTGTATTTCTCCCCGCCTTCGGCTTGTCGTTGATGGGCACTGCTGTATTGCTGAGGCGCCCAACTCTTACGGTCGCAATTAACAATGGGTTCTAACTTGGTCCGCAAGATATATCCATCATCAACCACTCACTAGACCGCGCAGACCCATCGCACTTACCTCCCAAAGGACGCTGATGTCAGGTACTGACAAGTCACATAACCTGGGATCGCTGCTATCCCCCTATGGCTTAGCCGCGGTATCGTCATTTGTCTTTCTCGTCGCGTGGATTTTTCCGCCCGCCGTATACGAACGACTGATGGATGAGCGCGATCTCATGTTTCTCGATCCACGTCTGGCTTTCTTTTTCTTTCTATGCGTCGGAGCATTCCTGCTTGGGGCACGCTTGATCGATTCCTACGCCCCTTCGGGGCCCTGCATCGATCGAGAACCCAAGGCAGGCATGTCGCCGGCCGCGTTTATACTCATTCCTTTGGTAGCGGCCCTATGTCTGAACATTATGTCGATCGTCATGGTCCTTAGAGCCGGCATATTGCTGCCCATGCTCCTCGCCGGTGAAGGGGAGGCGCTAAAAGAATCAATGGGCACAGATGGCTCGCTGGTACTTACAGGGATGTCATTGGCAGGAGTGATTTGGTGGGCGGCATGGCGCACGATGGAGCTTCGAGTCTCAGGTATCTCAGGAAGAGTCGTTCGGATCATATTGTCTTTGGCTGTCCTGTCCGTCGTCGTCTCGGCGTCTTTGAAACTCGATCGAACCGCATTGATGCCTTATATCATCGGGCTTGTCGTTATTACTCTTGTTCGGCGAAGTGTTACAAAAGGAATCACAATCAGATCTGTGATGAGGCCGGTCGGGATTCTGTTATTCTGCACGGCGGTTATCTTTGTGCTCTTTTCATCGCTCCGGGGTACAGACACTTCTGAACAGATGGGCGAGACGGCACTCATTTATACGATCTCTTCGTATAATCGCCTTTCTGCGATATTATCGGGAGCATTAAGGTACACCCACGGAGGCAAGGGCCTGTATTTGTGCGGGTTCCTTGCATTCAATAATGCATTCAATTCGCTGATTCCCATCCGCGACGTAATGCAATGGCCTGGCTTCTACGAGGTCTGGCGATCCGAATTTTCTTCCGTAGTAAGCGCCAATCTCAACCCGGACGCAAACTGGTGCAGCGCCTTCGGTTTCATCTATCTGGACTTAGGATGGTTTTCGCCTGTCTTCCTTCTCATGTATGGCCTCTTGTGCGGCTTGATCTGGCGCGCGGCTCGCCTGGGCTCGAGCTTTGGGGTGGTCCTCTATCCCTGGTGCGCTTTTTGTATCCTCTTCTGGTTCGGCTTCAATCTGCTGCTGTGGACGCAATTCGCAGTTTTGTTGATTGACGCAATTGCCTTGTCGGCCTACGAACTCTTCTTGCTCTCGCCGGCAGTTCTTGCACCATCACGCTTCGGCGTGCCTGTCTTTTCACGAAAAATATGATGACCCTACCGACAGAGCCGAAAGTGGCATGCATCATTCTGAACTGGAACGGATGGCGCGATACCATTGCCTGTCTCAAGGCGCTCGAAAGGGTACGATATTCACATTTAGAGAGCTTTGTTGTTGATAACGGATCGACAGACGGTTCCTTGGAGGAGCTGCGAAAAGTCGTTCCTGACAAACAGTTGATCGTGAATGGGAAGAATCTCGGGTTTGCGGGTGGAAACAATGTGGGCATCCTGCGGGCGTTGCAGGGTCCTGCGGATTACGTCTGGCTGCTTAACAACGACACCGAACCGACACCCGACTCCTTGACGGAACTCGTCAAGGTCGCTCGATCAAATCCCCGCTTCGGCGCAATTGGTTCGGTGATGCATTATGCCGACAATCGTCACGCCGTGCAGGCATGGGGCGGCGGGCGGGTCAATCGTTGGAGCGGAGCCTGCCCACTCGCTAATTCTCCGCGAGCGAACCGATGGTTCACCTACATAACTGCGGCCAGCATGCTTGTGCCGCGCGCCGCATTTGAAGAGGTCGGTCTATTGGACGACGGCTTCTTTCTCTATTACGAGGACGTGGAGTTCAGCTGCCGCTTGCGCAGGCATGGCTGGAATCTTGCCGTGGCCCCGGCTGCGCGGATATACCACAGGGAAAATGCCAGCACAGCGAGCGATTCTATAACCAGAGATCGGTACTCCACTGCCTCCGGCATCCGATTTCTTCGCGCGCATTCGCCTGTTCCCTGGCTTGCTGTGACAGTCTTCCTGTCGAATCGCATGGGGAAGCGTCTGCTCACTTGCCGGCCTGGAAGGTTCTTGGGCGTGGTTCGCGGCATAGGCGACCATCGGAAGATCGATCGGCTTTACGGTCGTGGCAAGGAGCGCGTTACCGCGCAAGGCGTGCAACTTGCGCCGATCGCAGTGAGTCTGGAGCGCGATTCGTTGGAGAGAGTTGAGAAGTGATTCCCGATTTCATCTCAAAGGGATAGCTATCCACGATGAAAATTCTATTTCTTGAGCAGTCGAGCGAAACAGGCGGCGGGCAGAGAAATCTGCTCGATTTGCTGCCGGCGGTGATAGAAAGGGGTTGGGAGGCGGTGGTTGCGGCGCCGGGCGAAGGTCCGCTGTTCGACAAGGCACGTGAATTGGGCGCCAGCACAGTGAAGGCTGCGCTCGGCCATTACTCGAATGGGCACAAGTCCAACTCTGAAGGGATGCGCATGGCCTTCGATTCGATGCGGCTGGCTATGTGGATCGCCCAACACGACTGTGAATTGATTAGCGTCGGTGGGGGACGCGCGCTGCCTGCCGCGTCCCTGGGTGCGCGACGGCGACCGGTGATCTTTCAGGCACAACATTTTCTCGATGACGCGCGCGCACTTCGCCTGGCGAGGTGGGCCATTCGACGCGCGGATGTGACCGTAGTCGCCAATTCAAAACACGTTGCCCAACTTTATGAGGATTGCACTCGCGTGAGAGTTGTTTACAACGGTGTACCGGAAATCCCGTTTTCGGAGCGCGCGTTGCTTCAACCGCTGCGAATCGGAATCATCGGGCGAATTGCTCCCATGAAAGGGCAGACGGACTTTCTGCAAATGGCCGCTGCACTGGCGCCCAACTTGCCCGGCACGCGGTTCCTAATCTGCGGCGCACCCATGTTCTGCCCGGCAAGCTATGTAGACGAGGTCAATCGAATGGCTGCCGGGTTGCCCATCGACTTTTTAGGATGGCGCGAGAATGTAAGCGCTGTCTTGAAGGAACTGGATCTGCTCGTCGTGCCATCGACCGTCGCTGAGGCAACCACTCGTGTGATTCTCGAGGCTTTCTCTGCCGGAGTGCCTGTGGTGGCCTATGCGATCGCTGGAATACCGGAGGTCGTTGAGGATGGCAGGAACGGGTTCCTGGTTTCAGAGTGCGAGCCGCTTGCCCTGGCACAAAAGGTGTTAAGGGTCCTCCAGACCGATCTGCGCGAGATCGTTCAGACCGCTCGAGCAGATTGGCAGAGAAACTATACCGTGGCCCGATATCAAAAGGAAATGATCGACATGATGGCTGAATGTGCGCCGACTGATGGCCCGCGCTATCGAGCCGCCAGCAACAACTGAGGCCCTGCGGTTGTCGGAAGCCAGCACCAGCCTCAACGCGGCCAGGTTCACGCCTCAAATCTCTTCATATTTCAGATCGCAGCAAGTGGAAGGATTTCAGATCATCCAATGGCAGCCGAACTGAGCTTCACGACCGTCGCGAACAAAGCGGACATTGTGCCGACATTGGACTATGCGCCGGAAGTTGCGCCCCTGTTGTGGTCGAAACTTCCGGGTGTTTTCTGGCGTTTATTGATTCATCTAGGCACCCACATGAAGGTGATTCGATACCTTCGGCGTCAACCTTTTGCCGAGACTGTGCAGAACAATCCCAAGTTTGCATTCAAGTATCTCTCTCCTAATTACCTCGCTAAAGGCCTGTCGGTAACCGAAGGAGCGGCTTGCTTCCTGCATCATTACAAGCGCTTATACGACACCCTTCCCAACCGCATTTTACGTCAGACTCTGCATTGGGATAGCGTGCTTTACCAGGCAGCGGAAGGGGACAATCTCTTGTCTCTGGCGATGGGCATGTCAAGACCCAATCCGAATGAAGGCGAGATGTCTCTGTTTCTGAAATGGGATGGCGAGATACTCTTCACGCTGTCTTTCACCATTGTCCCGGGGAAGATTGTGAACTCCGAATCCGAGGAAATTCTATTGATTTCTCGGCTTCAAGGAACTCCCGGCCGCCTTTCTGACCGGCTCGGCCTGGCAGTCAAGACTCTTCATCGCGTTGGCCCCCGAAGGCTACTGCTCGCAGCTCTTGAAGGCATTGCGACCGCATGCGGCATCACTGAGATCGCTTCGGTGTCTGCGAAGAATCAAGTCTCTCATTGCGAAGAATTCGACGCAATTTTCAAGTATGGCTATGACGATTTCTTTACCGAGATGGAGATTGGGAGGACTTCTGCAGGATTCTTCTTAACTCCGGTTCCGATTTTGGAAAAGCCACTGTCCCTGATCAAGTCTCGTCACAAACTCCAAACAAAGAGACGGCGAGCTTTCAAGCAACAGATTCAATCGGCCTGTGCGGAATCGTTCCAGAGGATGTGTCATGGAGCCGCCGGCGCCCCTCTGACATTCAAGGCGAACCTAATCCAGCCGGAGAGCGAATCTCAATCCGGCTCCGAACCCGCAGAGCCATCGGAGCAGGAGAATGAAACCCTACGTCAGCATCCGCACTTGACACATACGAGGCCCATGCATGTTGAAGAAGAAACAATTCAACCTGTAAAGGATCATTGGCGCGTAGAAGCAGGCTAAGGTCGCATTTTTTGTGGTAGGCTCTTTTGGCCTCTTAAGCGACGACCTGAGCGATCATACACTTCCGAGGACAGCTTCCTTGCCGACATCCATTTCAATTAGTGCGAAATTCCTCCGGCAAAACCGATATCGGAACATGCATCGCCAATCTGACCGCCTCCACGAGGCGGCCTTTTCTTTGTTGTTGAAGATAGCGGCTTGCAAACCCGCTATCGATTTGTATCCTGGAATATCCCAGGGTGGATCGCGGTTGCGGGGATGTTATGCCTTAGGAGAGGAGCTACACGATGGCGGTTACTGCCTGGCTGAAAGACATGGCGCGATCTGTGATCTTTTCACCCGCGATGACAAAACTATGCGAAGACCGCCCCGTGGTGCGGAGGCTCTATCGGGGCTGGCGTCGGACGCATCCGTTCGACCGGGAGAACGGCACCGACACCAGTGGTTTTGTCAGCGTGCGGTCGTTGCATGTTGCCCCTGCCCTGCAGACAAAGATCAATTTCTACGGGCCATCGCAGCCCAGCATCTTCCGCAAGGCGATCGCGGCTCTGGGGCCGGTGGATGAATATGCCTTTATTGACCTTGGCTGCGGAAAAGGCAGATGCCTGCTGGTGGCGACGGAGTTTCCCTTCCGGGAGGTGATTGGAATCGAGCTCTCCACCGGTCTGGCAGAAATCGCGCGGAAGAATATTGCCAGGATGAAAGGTAAATACCCTGGCCGCACAGCGGCGCGCGTGGTGGAGGGTAATGTGCTTGATTTCCCGTTTCCTGAGGGGAAACTGATTTTCTATAACTATCATGCGTTCCGAGCCGAAATCATCAAATCCCTAGTCACTCGGCTTGAGAATTCTGCCGCAGAAAATACACCGCATCTCTTCTTTGTCTATTACAACGCTGTGCACTCTGCGTGCCTCGATGCTTCCTCTCAATTCCAACGGTTTTTTGCTGACACCATTTCCTGTGGACCAGCGGAGAAAGACTGCGGGTTTCCTGAGGACGTTATCGTGATCTGGCAGAGCCGGCGTGGAGCGATTCCAACTCCTCATCAACGGGTTGACCGAAGGGTTTTATCGGATGGAGATATGGTATGCCATCTAGAATCATAGTCGCTTCGTAAACGCTTGGGTGTGTCGTCTTGGTGCAGCTTGCGCCCGGCAAGCACTTGCTTATGAATTGCATCCGCAGGCGGGCTGAGCAGGATGCTTGCATTACCTGACGAGCGGCCTTGGTGGAGCGGGATATCTCTACGTCTTGGCGGGCATAAACGTGTCCCGCCACTTCGCGGTTGAGATGTTCCGGCAAAGGCTTGCGCATCCAGCCCCAGCAAACTGAGACCCCTCGAAAGGCACTCACGACAACGGCAAATTGAATTGGATCTGAAGGGCTTGCCCTTACTCAACAACGCTTAGTTTTATTAGGAACTTATATACTTATATACTTATATTTATGTTAGATCCGGTGCGCGACATGTCATTCCTTGATAGTCGCCGAAATTTCGTTACCAGCCGGACTGTGATCCCCAAAATGGACGCCGGCTTCGGTCAGCCCGGTGTTCTGAAGGGACTCTGCCGAAATTTCGATGCTATAGCCCTTGCGGAGCAGCGAAAGCCTTGAGGCTCGCGTGCAAATCGTCGCCAAAGGGCATCGCTCCAGCAAAGCGGAACCCCCTGAAAAGAGCCGTCAAGAAGGCTCAGCAAGTGTTGCGAGAGATCTTCCTTGCAGAGCATTATCTTGTTCAATAATGGTTTCATCGATTTGAACGATTCTTTTCATCCCCTGAAAGACCCGAATCGAACAGGCAACTTCCCCCTTTGACAATCATGATTAGCAGTACAGCGCCGCGTTCGCGGAGGGCGCTCAGCGAATCGCAGTAGATCGTTTGATTGAAGGCTTGCTCTTTGCTGCCGGAGGTTTTCGTGCCCAATGCGGAGGCTTTGTCTCGATTGCTTCTGCTTCTCTATGAAGGCATCTCAAGCCCTGCGCAACTGTCGGCGTTCCTCACCAATTTGGTCGAGGCCGTTGGCGACAAAGGCGCGGTCTTTCGAGAGCACACTTTCAGCACAGCCCGAGACTTCCATGTGGACACAGCCGATCTGTCCGAGATGGTTGGGTACTCTGAGGTATGACCCTCGCACTTGCTTTGACCTGCTGGCGGTGATAAGCTGCGTGGTTCATTCCGAGTTGGGAGCAAGCTTGGAACCGGTTCAGCGCGGCGGTAGCCGCAACGGCTTGAGGCAGACTCCTGGCTTTGTGCCGAGGGGGCACGTTCAGTGCACGATAGCGAATTGAATTCTCTTCCTGAAAATGCCTACCTTCCGTTAAAGCCTGGCGAGAGTTATCACCCGGTCGTATCCCCGCAAGCTATGCAGCCCGAACTGACGTTGCGCGCCATTTTCTGGGGTGTTCTGTTTTGCGTGATTTTCAGCGTGGCTTCGGCCTACTCGGGACTGAAGGTGGGCCAGGGAATGGAAGCGGCTATCCCGATCTCAATTCTCACCATCGGTTTGGCGCGCATGTTCACGCGCCGCTCGAGCCTGCTGGAGAATGTGATCATCATCGGCATTGGCAGCGCCTCGGGCAGCGTGGCGGCCGGGGCCATCTTCACCCTTCCGGCGCTTTACATCCTGCGCCTCGATCCGCACCCGGTGCAGACGATTTTTATCTGCCTGGCGGGCGGTTGCCTGGGGGTTCTGTTCCTAATTCCGCTACGGCGCTATTTTGTGCGCGAGATGCATGGGCAGTTCCCTTTTCCCGAGGCGACGGCCATCACCGAAGTGCTGGTGACCGGAGAAAAAGGCGGGTCGGAGGCCAAGCTGCTGTTGCAGGCAACGGTGATCGCGGGGATTTACGACTTTCTGGTGACCACGTTTCACGTTTGGAAGGAGTACCTGGACTTTCAGTTTGTGCCGGTGATGCGGGGGCTCGCTGAGCGAGGCCGCATGGTGTTCAACTTCGACGCCGTGGGCTTTATTCTCGGCCTGGGGTACGTGATGGGGTTGCGCAGCTCCATCGTGTTCTGCGCGGGCAGCATACTGACCAGCTTTGTACTGGTGCCGTTGATCTGGTTTATCGGCAGCCACATTGACGTGGCCGTCTATCCGGCCATGGTTCCCATTGCAAAGATGACCGCGGTGGAGATCTATCGCAACTACGTGCGCTTTATCGGGGTAGGGGCGATTGCCGCGGCGGGAATCGTGGGGATTCTCAAATCACTTCGCATTGTTGCGGGCTCCTTTGGCATTGCGCTGCACGCCTTCCGTCATGGCGAAGCTGCGCATACGGAGCGGACCGATCGCGACCTGCCGATTGTCTCAATTCTCTTCGGGGTGGTGGCCGGCGCCCTCTGCGTGGCTGTTTTCTTTGGACGCTTGCAGGTTTCGTGGAACGTGCTTGGATTGGGACTGGCGCTGACGCTGCTGTTCTCGTTCTTTTTTACTTCGGTTGCGGCCAACGCGATCGCCACGACGGCAAACAATCCTGCGTCGGGCATGACCATGCTCACGGTGATTGTCTCCTCGCTGGTTTTGCTGAAATTCGGGCTCTCGGGGACCACCGGCATGTTTTTCGTGATGGCGATTGCGGGCATGGTTTGCACGGCGCTGTGCGTGTCAGGCCAGTTCATCACCGACCTCAAAATCGGTTACTGGCTTGGCTCAACGCCCGCTGCGCAGCAGAAGGCGAAGTTTCTGGGGATTGCCGCGGCAGCCATCACAGCGGGTTTGACGATCATCCTGCTGGCGCACATCTTCCAGTTTGGCGAAGCGGCCCCAGGAGACGCGCGGCAGGTGCTGGCGGCGCCGCAGGCCTCCATTATGAAGGCCCTGGTGGTAGGCTTCATGAGCCGCCAGCCGGTTGCTTATCTGCTGTTCGGCATTGGAGCGTTGATCACAATCGTGCTGGAGATGCTGGGCAGATCTTCAATGGTGTTTGCGCTGGGAATCTATCTGCCACTGGGGCTTACTTCTCCTATACTGGCGGGAGGATTCCTGTCGCATCTTGTGAACCGGAAAGCCGAGAAGGCTGAAGGCGAACGCGGCAAAGGGATTCGCGAGCGAGGCGTGATTCTGGCCTCGGGACTGATGGCGGGCGGGGCACTGGGAGGGGTTCTGGGAGCATCGATGCGGCTGTTCCCAGGATTCCGCGAGGATTTGATCAGCACACCGTTTTACGGCAACGATCCGGTTTCACAATCCATCTCCGCGCTGATGTTTGCGGGCCTTTGTTTGTATGTGTGGCTCAATTCGCTCAAGAAGGACAAGGAGGCCTGATGGACCAGGCAGGACTGTACGTTGCCGAAGCGGTGCTCGGCATTGACACGCTTTGGGGCGGGGATGTGATGTGTCCCTCGGGAACGGGGCGGTTCATTGCCGACTCCTGGTTTTCCGATGAGCCGCTGCCGGCGGCCTACACACATTCGGCAGCGAAGCGGCTGCGGCAATCGGGCGGCGTGGCGGGCAAGAGCGTCGACCGGGAAGCGGTGGATGCGTATCTGCACGAGGTGAACCTGCCCAAGGCAATCGGCGGCGTTCGCACGGAGGCAGACAAGCTCGGGGATCTGCGCGGAGCCTATCTGCTGGGCCTCGCAGAATGCCTTGAAACCATGTGGGACCTGGCGATGGAGGTCATCGGCAAAGGTGATCCGGTGCCGTATCCGCGCTCAGTGCAGGCGTCGACGGGGAAGCCACCGGAGCCTTCACGACCCGAAGGAAAACGGGAACGCCTGGCCGAGTTACTGGGAAGGGCGGGGCTGGCGACGGCAAATGAAGGTGAGTTGCTGCAGGCCGTGGACGGCTGGCGGCGCAGCCGCGTGATTCCGATGGTATCCGTGCGGGCACTGGGCGCGGCGGTGATTGCGCATTTTGAGAATCTGAGCGCGAAGAACCTGCTGCCGTACCTTCCCCGGGAGCTGGCCCATGTACCGATGGCCAACATCGATTTTCTGCCGATCAAAGACGCCTGGTTTTCCGGCTCGATGAACTATATTGGTCGCGCACGGAATGGGGACGGCTCACCGCAATACGAAGCCTCCTACGAGATCAACGCGTCCCTGCAGATGTCGTTCCCGGAGTTTGAACAACTGGTGAGCCATGAAGTTGTTCCGGGGCATGTGACGACATTTGCCTACCTGCAGAACCTTTATGTGCGTGGAAAGGCGGGCTTCGAGGCGACAGTTCTGACGATGAACACCCGCGCCGCCACTCTGTTTGAGGGATTGGCCAACAACGCCATTCTGATTGCTCACGGGGTGACGGAAGTGGAACAACTGGCGGACGAAGATCTGCAGATCGGCGTGCTGCTGGCGCTGTTGCAGGACGACGCGAAGAATCAATCGTCGTATCTGACCTGGGGCGAGCAGAGGCCGCAGCCAGAGGTCGCAGCCGCGCTGCGGCACGATTTTCTGGTGACCGAAGAGCGGGCTGACAAGCTGTCTGGCGCGTGGGGAAAGCATCCCCTGTTAGGCCGCATGTACTTGCCGGCTTATCGTTCGGGGACGGAAAAGGTGGCCGAACTGCGGCGCACTCACCCACCGGAGCGGGTGCTTCCGGCGATTTACGGATGCGATGGATTGGTGGACATCGAGACCGTGGACGATGTTTTGAAAGGCTGAAGACCGGGCTTTCCTGCGCCGGAACGCTGCGCGGCACAATTACCGGCATATCGGCTGAAGCGCGGCAATGTACCAGGAGATCTTAGAGCGGTTTCAGGATAGGTATGCCCGATTGTGCTTCGTGCCAGGTCGCCCCTCCTTGGGGTCGGGTCGACTTGAGTGCAATGCCTCTGGGTACAGCAATCCTGAAACCGCTATAGCTTCAACCGCGAAGACAAGCGCAGTCCAAAGGCAAGGGCTGTACGGCTAAAGCGGGGATAGGCAAAAGCTCCTGACGTACGCGCTGTTTCCCGCGTCGAAGAGCACTGCTCGATGGTCCTAAAGTTGAATCCAGCCGCCGCGAATCAGTGCAAGCGATCCGACTGCGACCACGATCCAGAGAAGGATTCCCTGCAGCAGCGGCCGTACACCCACCTCGCGGAGAGTCTTCATGGAGAGACTTGTGCCGATCAAAAAGAGCGTAACGGTCAAGCCAATGATGCCAAGATGCTTCAGCGTTGGATAGAAAGCCCCAAACAGAGGGATATAGGTGTTTGCAACCGCGGCGAGGCAGAAGTAGAGAATGAACCAGGGCCAATGGATGCGTGCCTTGGACTTCTTCGCAATGGCGGTGCCAATCGACAACGGCACAATCCATAGGGCCCGAGCGAGCTTGACCGTTGTACCAACGGTAAGAGCCACTGTTCCGAACTTAGCCGCAGCGCCAACGACGGAGCTGGTGTCGTGAATGGCAAGCGCAGACCAGAGTCCGAACTGGGTCTGCGTCATGTGCAGTGCGATCCCAATTGCCGGAAACGCAAGCAAGGCAACAGAGTTCAAGGTGAAGACCGTACCGAGCGACACAGCGATCTCTTCTTCGTGGGCAGAAGTAATGGGAGCGATGGCGGCAATCGCACTGCCGCCACAGATGGCGGTGCCCGTGGAGATCAGGAAAGAGGTTGTTCGCCTAACCTTGAGGAGTCTTCCCAACCCCCAACCGAGGAGCAACGCGATGCTGATGCTGGCTGCCGTGTAGACGAACCCGGAGCGTCCCGCTCTTAGAACCTGGCTGAGATCCATGCCGAATCCGAGGCCGACCACCGATGCCTGGAGAAGAAATTTGGAGAGGCGTTTGGCTTCCAGGTGAAAGGGATGAACGAAGCTGAATCCGTAGACGAGGCCGCCCGCCAGGGCAATTGGCGGTGAAACGAGACCGCTTGCGGCAACGATCAATCCTATGAAGAAAATGTTCTTGGACACACATCCAGTGTTCACTCAAGCAGGCGCTCGCGTCCAAGCAGTAGTATTCATGCGGCATTAGCCGTTCTTATGGGTTTTTGGAGATGAGATTTTTCTCGACCGACTCGAAGTTCGCGGAGTCCCCGCTCGTGAAAAGAGGAATCTGCGAAACTCCCGGGCCATGCCTTGCGGCTCAGGACCTTTCGCGAAAGTCACCAGGAAGTCTCGCTGGATGCGCAATCCTTCGACTTCGACGATCTTGAAGTTCTGACCAAGTCTGAGGTCTTTGGCGATCGCCCAGCGTGAAACAAACCCGACCCCGAGTCCAGCCTCCACGGCCGACTTGATGGCCTCGGTTGAATCCAGTTCCATTCCGATCTGCAAAGAACTCCGCTTGATGCCGTGGCGTTCGAGCGCGATCTCGATGATCCGGCGCGTGCCCGAGCCGCGCTCGCGCATCAAGAGCGGGGCTCCGGCAATGTCGCTGCAGGCCACCGATGCCCGTTCAGTCCATTCGTGCGCGGCCGGCGCGATGAGGACAAGCTCGTCCCGGACAAACGGCTCAGTCTTCACATCCCGGTTGCGCGGCGGACCCTCGATGAACCCAAGCGCGATCTTCTGCTTCTCCACAGCTTCTACGATGCGTTCCGTGTTGCCGCTGATCAGAGTTGGATGCACGCGGGGATGCGCTTTGCAGAACTCGCCCAGCAAACGGGGCAATAGATACTGGGCAATGGTCGTCGAGGCGCCCAAGGTCAACTCACCCGCATGATCTCCGCTCAAGGCCGCAATCTCGTGTTCAGCCTGGATAAGGAGTTCCTTGACCCGATGCGCATATTCGAGAAGAACCGAACCGGCCTCCGTCAGCGTTGTGCGCGCTCCGGTACGATCGAAGAGTTGGACGCCCAGATCCTCCTCAAGCGCCTTGATCTGGAGACTCACGGCGGGTTGTGAGAGATAGAGCTCTTCCGCGGCCTTGCGGAAACTGAGCTGTTCCGCGACAGCGCGGAAGACCACAAGGCGAAAATTATCGAGACTTGCCATTCAATCATCACAATACTGCCCCGCAGCGGCTTTCGAGAGGGCATTGAAGCAAAGGGTCCGTCTTGCCGGATTTCAGTGATGGGCAGGTGCACGTTCATTGATTGCAAGTTCGATCTTGATCTCCGGCGGCATCAGAAGCGTGTTGTGAACCAAACAATGATGCACTGAGCGCATCAGGCCTTCCGTCTGCTCTTCAGTGAGCGAAACAGGACAGTCAACATGAACGCTGAAATTGCCGAGCCGGGCCGGCTGCTTCAATTTTTCCGCAGTCACTGAAACCTCGACACCGGTCTCGGCAAGGTTGCGAGCCATCAGATATTGAGCGGCATAAAAAGCTGCACAGGAACCAAGCGAGGCGAGCAGCAGTTCCGGGGGAGTCATACCGAGATCTTCGCCGCCGTTTTCCGCGGGCTGGTCACAGAGGATCGTGTGGGTGCGGCCTTGAATGCTGAACCGGGCCCGAGAGAGGTGTTTGACTGTCACTTCCATTGCTTTTCCCCTTTCGTTGGAACAGAGACAGAAAGAGATCCATTCGTTACATAACTGCAGACATATTTTGGGGCGTTGGAAGTCCCATCATGCGTAAATATTCCCGGGTAAGGAGATACCGCAGGCGCGGTGCCACCGCCGGATCGCAGGGGACTTCCATAGAACGGCACCGGTCGATTGCACCGCGCAGATCGCGCAAGAAGGCTACACAAGAAGGGCAAGCCTCAATATGCTTGCGCATCTGGTCGCATGTGTGAGGCTCCACTCTTCCATCCAGATACTCCGAAAGGTTCAAAAACATCTCGCGGCATGCGGCAGGGCGTCTCCCGCTTTTGCGGTTCGAACTCCGGGTTTGCGTTTCGGCGGGTTGCGCATCGTCGGGTTGCGCGGGCGCACCATCCAGAATCCGGCTCAGCTCCTTGCGCATGCACAGCCTCGCGCGATGCAGCCGGACCCTGACGGTTCCCTGGCGCAGATCGAGAATCTGCGCGATCTGCTCGGTCGTCAGTTCCTCCATGTCGTGAAGGACGAGCACCATGCGCAACGGCGCAGGAACCCTGAGAATTGCCTGCTGCATCTGGTAGTTCTTTTCGGCATGGAGAAGATTGTTCTCGGGACCCCGGCCCGCATCCTGCAACAGCCGCCCAAGTTCCGCATCGTCGGGCATCAGTTCATCGAGAGAGAGGAAGTGGCTGGGTTCATGAGCACCTTTGCGGCGCATCCGCCAGCAACGATTTCTGGTCACGGTATACAGCCAAACAGCCAGCGCCTGTGGTTCGGAAATCTTCGTCAGGTGCCCGATCGATCGGTAAAGAACCTCCTGCATGGTGTCTTCGGCATCCTCGGGATGGCCGCACACTTTCATGCTGAAGGAGTAGACCGTCTTCTGCAGCAAGCCGATGGCTTCTTCAATCGCTTGAGGCGTGTTGCGGCGCAGCAGGTCAGTAGCCTGGATCAGTTCAGGGCGCATCGGTCAGGACTCGCAAGGTCAGTTCCAGTATAACTTTTCAGGCATTTCGAAGCGCGCTTTCCGCCACGACCGCGGCCGTGCGGAGGGTCAGGCGAGCCGTTGGGCAGGCAGACGGGCAAGAAGCTAAAGGACTTGCGCCGGGTGACCCTGGCCGATCCAAACCTTCACGGCAGCCTGGATTGCCTTGGTGCCGCTGGACAAAAAACTTTGCATTTCTTGTAACGAATCCAGCCTCTCAGGACTTTAACTTTCTGAACGCACCTCACAAGGATCGTGTCAACGATGAAATCGCTCCGGGAATCAGCCCAGTGGCTGGTCATCTTCTGCTTCACTGCAAGCATGGGCGCCATAGGTCAGGCGCCGCAACTGACGCTCAGTCAGGCCATTGACCAGGCGCTGGGAAAAAGTCCAGACGCAACTGTCGCTCGCGCCGACGATCAGTCGGCGGATGCGAACGCACGGCTGGCACGCACGGCCCTGCTGCCACAGCTAGGCTTCACTGAAGACATTTCGCGCGGCAACGACCCAGTGTATGCCTTCGGAACACGGCTCCGGCAACGGCAATTTATCCAGGCCGACTTTGCACTCAACGCTCTGAACTCTCCTCAGCCCATCGGCAACTTTTCCTCGCGGTTTTCCGGCACATGGATGGCATTCGACTCTTTCAAGACCCAAAGAGAAATTCGCAGCGCCGACCTGTTCAAAAAGAGCTCAGCCCTGACGGCGAAAGCCGTGGATCAAAAGATCGTCTTCGATGTCGTTCAGGCTTACCAGGCGGTGCTCTATGCCGAGCGGGAACGGAATGTTGCCCAGCGCGAGCAGGAGACGGCCGCGGCACTGCTGAGCTCCGCGGACGAGCATGTGAAGGCCGGTCTCGCGGTCGAATCGGACCGCATGTCCGCCGAGGTAAATGTGGCTGCACGCAAGCAGGAGTTGATCGCGGCGGAAGGCGATGTGGAATTGGCGTGGTCTCAGTTGCGCCTGGCCATGGGAAGCCCGGAATTGCAATCGACCGCGTTGCGGCCCATTGAGCCGCATGAGTTCCCGGAACAGGCGCTCGACCTCGAGTTGGCGACCGCGCTGAAGACACGGCCCGACTTGAAGGCGCTGGGAGAAGCGCAATCGGGGCAAGCCGAGGCGGTAGGCGCGGCAAGGTCCGCCTTCGGTCCGCATGTTAGCGCCTACGGAAACTGGGAAGAGGACCGCACTTCGTTTGCCGGTGCGGGGGGTAATAACTGGGTAGCGGGCGTTCAGATCGGCATCGACATTCTCCCCTTCGGCAAGCGCGACGAGCTTGCGCGCGAGAATGCAGCCAAGCAGCGGATCGATGCACAGGCAGCCGGCTACCGGCAGCAGATTCAGCTTCAGGTGAGCCAGGCGCATATTCACCGCAAGACGGCTGAACTCTCATTGGAGACGGCGCGTGCGGCCATGGATCAATCGGCGGAGAGCCTGCGCATCCTCAAGAATCGATACACGGCTGGCCTTGCCACCATCACCGATCTCATGCGCGCCGAGGATGCGGGCCGCCAGAGCCAGTCGAACTATTGGCATGCCGTCTATGGCAACACGTTGGCTTATGCTGAACTGCTTTACGCAACCGGGACACTGACTCCCGATGCAGCGGAGGAATTGCAATGAATTCTTTTTCTCGTTTTGGATTGCTTTTGTGCTTTGGCGCTTTAGCCGGCTGCCATTCGAGCGAGCCGGCCACAACGGCGGCCGTGCAAACGGTCGAAGCGCACGTAGTGGAAAGCAGTGAACAGCAGGTACCGATGACGGTACAAGCGACCGGGACTGCTCACGCACGCGAATCCGCAATGGTTTCTGCGCAAGTGATCGGGCGCATCCAGCAGTTGCTGGTGCACGAAGGTGACCACGTACGGGCGGGACAGACACTGGCCGTGCTGGACGACTCTACACTGCGCGCGGCGGCCGATCAGGCATCTGCCGGGCTGATGGCAGCCGAGAGCCAACAAGCCGCAGCGCGGTCCGATGCCAGCCTCGCCGCCAGCACCCTGGAGCGCTACAAGCAACTTGAGGCACAGAAAAGCGTGAGCCCACAGGAGATGGATGAGATCGCGCGCCGGGCAGAGGCTGCGGCGGAACGCGTGGATGCGATGCGAGCGCAGACCGAAGCCGCCAAGGCACAGGATAGCGGCGCCCGCGCCATGCTCGGCTATACGCGGCTGCGCGCTCCTTTTGCAGGCGTCGTGTCGGCGCGCATGGCTGATCCCGGCACGCTCGCTTCGCCGGGTGTGCCCCTGCTCCAGATAGACAGCGACGGACCGGTGCAACTCGATGCCGCTGTCGACGAGTCCTCGATCGGCGCAGTGCACAAAGGGATGAAGGTTCAGGTAACCATCACGGGGGCGGCAGCTCCCGTGGTGACAGGCACGGTTGCGGAGATTGTTCCCGCGGCCGACCCCGCAAGCCACACTTTCCCCGTCAAAATCGATCTCCCCGCCTCGGGCCAGATCCGCTCCGGCATGTACGGAACAGCAGAGTTCCCCACCGGTACGCACCAGGCTATTCTCGTTCCCCGCTCAGCGGTTGTGATGCGCGGGTCTCTGCCGTCCGCATACGTTCTCGACAGCAATGACATCGCGCAGCTTCGCTCCATCACGTTGGGCGCTGCACGGGGCAGTCTTATCGAAGTGCTGTCGGGCATCTCCTCCGGCGACAAACTGGTGGACGATCCCGCGGACCGTGACCTTTCAGGGAAGAAGATCGAGGCCCAGCAATGAGGGAAGAGCCCACGCACCATGAACTTGGCATCGCCGGCAAACTCGCGCATGCCTTCATCAACTCGAAGCTGACGCCGTTGTTCATCGCTGCGTCCCTGGCTCTCGGCATCTTTGCGGTGGCGATTATTCCGCGTGAAGAAGAGCCGCAGATTATCGTTCCCATGCTCGACATCGTGACCGCTATGCCGGGCGCATCACCGGCTGAAGTTGAGCAGCGGGTCACGCTGCCTATCGAGACGCTGGTCCATCAGATATCGGGCGTCGAATACGTCTATTCCACTTCCAGCCCCGGCCAAAGCATGGTGATTGTGCGCTTCCTGGTCGGCACACCGCAGGATGATGCCCTGATCAAGGTCTACAGCAAGCTCTACTCGAACTTCGACCGCATACCCCCGGGAATTTCGCAACCGATCATCAAGGCGCGGTCCATCGACGATGTTCCGATTCTTTCGCTGACACTTTGGGGCGAGCATTACAACGGCTATCAGCTTCGCGCCATCGCTGCCGAGATGGAGCACAGCATTCAACAAGTCACCGATGTGTCAGAAACGGCGATCATCGGAGGCCTTCCGCGCACCATGCGCGTCGTGTTGAGCACTGACAAGCTGAGCGCCTATGGCTTGTCACCGTTGGCCATCCTGGGCCATCTGCAAGCTGCAAATGCCAGCGTGCAGGCAGGCAGTTTCGCCGAAGACAATCGCGAGATTCGCGTGGACGCCGGAAATCTGTTCGCCAGCCGCGAAGATCTGGAATCCGTAGTCGTGGCCGTGGACCACGGCCGACCGGTGCGGCTCAAGGACGTGGCCGAAAAGATTGTTGACGGTCCTGCCGAGCCGGCAGACTATGTGGTCTTCGGCACGACGAGCGCGGGTGGATCTGCCGGTCAAACTCCGCATCAGTATCCTGCCGTGACCATTACCGTGGCCAAGCGCAAGGGCACCAACGCCACCGACATCGCCAATGCAGTGCTCACTCGCGTGCATGAGATGCAAGGCGTCACCGTGCCCAACGACGTCACGGTCACCACTACGCGCAACTACGGCGAAACGGCGAAAGATAAATCCGACGAGTTGCTGGAGCACCTGCTGCTGGCGACGCTCTCGGTCACACTGCTGGTTGCGCTCTTCCTTGGATGGCGCGAGTCAGGCGTAGTTCTGCTGGCTATTCCCGTCACGCTGGCGCTGACCATGTCTGTGTTTTACTTCCTGGGCTACACGATCAATCGCGTTACGCTGTTCGCGCTGATCTTCTCCATCGGCATTCTGGTCGATGACGCCATCGTGGTGGTCGAGAACATGGTGCGGCATTTCCGCCTGCCTGAGAACCACGGCCGCTCCATGATCGAAGTCGCGGTCGAAGCGGTTGCCGAGGTCGGCAACCCAACCATCCTGGCTACCTTCGCCGTGATCGCCGCAGTGCTGCCCATGGCCATGGTCCGTGGACTGATGGGGCCGTACATGCGGCCTATCCCCGTGGGAGCGTCGGCGGCCATGCTCTTCTCACTGTTGGTCGCCTTCGTTGTTTCCCCCTGGGCGGCCCTTCGGCTGCTCGGCAAGCATCTGGCCGGAGCCAAACTTTTGGAACCGGAGACCGAGAATTGGAGAACCAGGATTTATCGCCGCGTGATGACGCCGCTCATCCGCTCTGGCCGCAATCGCATGCTCTTCTTTGCCGGGGTGCTGGTGCTGCTGCTTATCTCAATCGCGCTGGTTCCTTTGGGTCTGGTGCGGGTCAAGATGCTGCCCTTCGACAATAAGAGCGAGCTGCAAGTGATCATCAATATGCCCGACGGCACACCGCTTGAACAAACGGCGCGCGTTGCTCAGGCTCTGGGCACTGAACTCGGACAGCAACCCGGCGTACTCAACTATCAGACTTACACCGGAACCTCAGGGCCCTACAACTTCAACGGGCTGGTCCGCCACTATTACATGCGCCGCATGCCCAATCAGGCCGATATTCAGGTCAACCTGCTTCCGGCTAAAGAACGCAGCGAGCAGAGCCATGCCATCGCCAAAAGACTGCGTCCGCTATTGACAGATATCGGCGACCAGTATGGCGCGCGCATCCAGGTGAGCGAAGTGCCGCCCGGGCCGCCTGTGATTCAGACCCTGGTCGCCGAGGTCTACGGGCCAGACATGGATGGCCAAATCAAGGTTGCGCAACAGATCAAGTCAATCTTCCAGCACACCGCGGGCGTTGTGGACATCGACTGGTACGTAGAGGATCCGCAGCCGAGGCTGTCCATCCATGTCGATGAGGTCAAGGCCGCTCTGCACGGCATTGCGGTATCCGATGTGACACGGGCGCTGGTGCTGGCGGACTCCGGAATGCAGGTGGGCCTGATGCACGACCAGAATTCAAGAGAGCCCGTTCCCGCCATCGTCGAGTTTGCACGTGCCGACCGCTCCTCGGAGCAGGCCCTCGAAAACATCCATCTTCCCGGCGCGGAGGGCTCCATGGTCTCGCTGCGGGAGCTGGTCACCATCGAGCCCGAGACCATCCAGCGCAGCATCTACCACAAGAATCTCAAGCGGGTGGTTTACGTGACCGGAGATGTGGCTGGGGCGGAGGAGAGTCCGGTCTACGCGATTCTGAAAATGAACAAGGATCTCGACCACCTCACCTTGCCGGCCGGCTACACGCTCACCCGGTACAACGCGGTGATGCCAAAATCGACTGACCACTATTCGATGAAGTGGGATGGTGAGTGGCACATCACTATCGAAGTCTTCCGCGATTTGGGGCTTGCTTTCGCCGCGGTTCTGATTCTTATCTATGTGCTGGTGGTCGGCTGGTTCCGATCGTTCGTCGTGCCACTTATCATCATGGCGCCTATTCCGCTCACCCTCGTCGGCATCCTGCCGGCTCATTGGATCCTGGGGGCGTTCTTTACAGCAACCTCGATGATCGGGTTCATCGCCGGAGCTGGAATCATTGTGCGTAACTCCATCATCCTCGTTGACTTCATCGAGCTTCGCCGCCGCCAGGGAATTCCGCTGGCACAGGCCGTCATCGATGCCGGCGCAATCCGCTTCCGCCCCATGCTGCTCACAGCGGCTGCTGTCGTCGTGGGCGCCAGCGTCATTCTCTCCGACCCCATCTTTCAGGGCCTCGCCGTTTCGCTCATTGCGGGCGCCGTGGCTTCCACCTTCCTCTCCTGGCCCACGATTCCCATCCTCTATTACATGGTTCACTCGCGGAGCTCATCCGAAACTGAACCTCCAATCGACACCGAACAAGGAGATTCCCTATGACCGTCGAACGCGGAGTGCGCCTCATGGCAGGCGTCATGATTCTTTTGTCGCTTGCGCTGGCTCACTATTTCTCGCTTTACTGGCTTTGGCTGACCGTCTTTGTCGGACTGAACTTGTTGCAGTCGGCCTTCACCAACTGGTGCCCGGTCATGAGCATTCTGCGCGCATTGGGGCTCAAAGACGCTGCCAGCAAGTGATGCGTGCATAAACGACAGGCAATTTAACCCGCCGCTTGCGCACCTGATCCTGGAGTGACGATGGCAGGATCAGGATCTGCCTACGAACTGGATCCGTCAGTCTGCCGGTGCAGAGGATGAGTTTGCCCAGATTGTGCGCGGCGCCCTCCTGAGAACGCGGGGCAGGCAGGTCTTCAGGTCTTCGACGAGGAACTTGCAATGCCACTTGAATCCTGCCTCTACTTATAGGCTTGGTCGTGCACATCCATTACGGCACGGCCTGAGGGGTCAACCATCTTCTGGAAGGCGGCATCCCACTTGAGGGCGGTCTCAGTGCTGCAGGCGACGCTTCGCTCCCACGGCACGCAATTGATGGCGGTGGCGTAGGGGAAGTGGCGTTCGAAGATCTGACGATAGAAATAAGCTTCTTTTGTTTCAGGCGTCTTGACCGGGAAACGCTCGGCGGCGCCGCGCAACATGCCGTCGGTAATTTCGTGCTCGGCCGTTTCCTTGACCCCGTTGATCCAGTTGTAGCCGACTCCGTCAGAGAACTGCTCCTTCTGCCGCCATAGGATCTCATGGGGAAGATAGCCGTCAAAGGCCTTGCGCAGTGGCCACTTCTCAATGGGACGGGTGTGTTCGGCATTGCGCGGCAGCTTGACGGCGGGGTCAAGCATCATGGCCACGTCAAGGAATTCGCGGTCAAGAAAGGGCACGCGGGCCTCAACACCCCAGGCGGCGGAAGCCTTGTTGGCGCGAGCACAGTCGTAGAGGTAGAGCTTCTGGAGCTTGCGAACGGTTTCCTCGTGCAATTCACGGCCGTTGGGGGCTTTGTGGAAGTAGAGATAGCCGCCGAAGATTTCGTCAGCTCCCTCACCGGAGAGAATCATCTTGATGCCCATGGCGCGGATTTTGCGCATGAGCAGGTACATGGGCGTAGTGGCGCGGATGCTGGTGATGTCAAAGGATTCCAGGTGATAGATGACGTCGGAGAGGGCATCGAGCCCCTCTTGCACGGTGAAGTGGATCTCGTGATGGACGGAGCCTATGTGGGTGGCGACGGTGCGGGCGGCAAGCAGGTCGGGGGCGCCTTCGAGGCCGATGGCGAACGAGTGCAAGCGGGGAAACCAGGCCGCTACGCGATCGTCCTCATCTACGCGCCGTGCACTGTACTTGGAGGCGATGGCGGCCACGATGGAGGAGTCGACTCCACCGGACACAAGCACGCCGTAGGGGACATCGCACATAAGCTGGCGGTGCACTGCGGCTTCAAGAGCCGTCCGCAGGCGGGCTGGATCATAGGGCTCAGAAGGATAGAAGCCCGGTTCCGCCCAGGCGGGCTGGTAATACTTTTGAAACTCCTTCTCGGGTTCGCTCCCCAGGAAATAGTGGCCGGGGGGAAACTCGCGGATGCGCTCACAGATCCCCACCAGTGCCTTCATCTCTGAAGCCACATAGAGATTCTCCTGGTTGTCCCAACCCACATAGAGGGGATTGACGCCGATGGGGTCACGGGCGATGAGAAAGGTCTTGCGTTTTGGATCGTAGAGTACGAAGGCAAAGATGCCGTTGAGTCGGTTGAGGAAGTCCCGGGGCGACATTTCATCGTAAAGGTAGAGGATGACCTCGCAATCCGACGCGGTTTGGAAGTCGTGGGGCTGCTGAAGCTGCTGGCGCAGTTCCTTGTGGTTATAGATTTCGCCGTTCACTGCGAGGACGTTGCCGTTGAGCTTATCAATCAGCGGCTGAGCGCCGTGCTCGACGTCAACGATGGAGAGCCGCTCGTGCGCAATAATGGCCTGCTCATCGCCATAAATGCCGCTCCAGTCAGGGCCACGATGGCGGATCTTCTTGGCCATCGACAGGGCCTGGGTGCGCAAGGCTCCGTAGTTGGCGCGAGCCGGGTCGAGCTTGAGGATTGCAAGGATGCCGCACATTCCAGAGGGCTCCAATGTACTTTTATACAGGAGCCTCAGTTCGAAAAGAATCTCACAATAGTTGTACGGTTTCCAACAGAGTTACCAGACTCTGGCGGCCTGGTGGCGAAGGGCCAATAGACGCGAAGGGGCGCAGACTTACACTGGCGTTTTTGTCGTTGGTGGCGTCGCTTTATTGGGCGCTTCTCCTCGATCAGCGTTTGAGGAATCGGGCCATGCGAAGCCGGAGAAGGTGCTGGAGGTATTGAAGGTAAATCGTGGTGGAAACCTTGCTCTGGCCTTCTTGCCGCTCCCGGAAAACGTAACCTATCTCAGAGATTTTGCCGACCGAACCCCTGGCGAGTACTTCGATAAGGATCTTATAGCCCGTGGGATTGAGCGCCTTGCCTGCAATCACACTGCGCTTGAGCATGAAATACCCGCTCATAGGGTCGCTCAACCTGCCAACCACTTCGGGAAGAATGACCAGTCCAATGGCCTGGGCCGTGCGGGAGATCAGGCGTCGAAACAGGTTCCAGGTCCCAACTCCGCCATCGTCGACGTGACGGCTGGCTACGGCCAAATCGGCGCCGTTCCGAATGGCCACGACAAGCTGCGCCAGCACCTCTGGCGGGTGCTGAAGATCGGCATCCATCACGGCGAGGATTTCCCCCCGGGCAGCTTGCCAACCGCGAATCACCGCCGTCGCAAGCCCGGATTCAGCGATCCTGCACATCACACGAACTTCAGGAAGGCTCGAAACTGCATCCAGCGCCAATTGCGCCGTACCATCCGGACTGTTGTCGTCCACCACGATAATTTCAAACCGCAAATTCGCGACTTCCCTCAGAACTCCGGATACAGTCTGTAGAGCCGATTGAATATTCTTTGCCTCGTTATATGCAGGCAGAATTAAACTCAGTTCAATTCCATGATCCTCTTCAAGCGCCGTCACCAGATAGGGCCCGGCGGGGACTGGCAGGAGGCCATCATGCACAGATTCGTTCGCTCGCACATTCATATCAACCAGCTTGTCATCGCCCTGCAACCTTGGTTTTGGGCCACTTGGATCGAGTATGGAAACATCTGAGTTCTTCGCTTCGTTAAGAAAACTGCCGGTTCAATGACTGAAAGGTAAACCAGCGGCCGATTGTGAGTCATTCCACATACGATTCTGCTGAGGCAGCAAAGGCGGCTTATGGAAAATCGGATGAACGCAATTGAACCTTTGCAAGTGCTTCTTGCCCGGTGGCGCTCCCTTACCATCGGATTATCTTCAGCGTGAATTCTAAGCATAGCTGGGCCGTAGAGCGTTGCGCAAGCCGCCGAACCTTTTTCGAAACGATGGCACTTACTGCAGGCAGATTCGATTCGTGGTGGCATTGTTCGACCGGCCGCGACAGGTTCAGCTGGGCAAGGAGCTTGCTGAGTAGGATGTTGAGAAGGATGGCAAGCGAGATCCCGAATTGATCATGAATTTTGACTTGCCACTTAGAGGCTGATGCAATGGCCGGCCAGGCGGAACCGCTGCGTCCCAAAGGCACAGTGGAGATCAGGGCGCCTGAAGCTCCTAGACCTTCAGGCCACCATAGTACGGGTCAGGAAACTGAGCGATAAGTTTGCCATGAGTCACAATGCCGGTAATCCTTTAGTTGAGGCTCTGATAGGAATCAGCATCTCCCGCCTGCCCACCCGTCATGAGCGTCTGCAAAAGAAGAAGGAGAAATGCCAGATTGAGCCATCCGCGTATGCTTACATGGCTTGAGAACTCCGTCCATGCACCACTATCAGTGAGGCGGCAACCACCGTCATCACACAGGTTTATTTTTGCTCAAAATTGATCGTGTCACAGCAGAGTCTTTTTTGTTGTTATTAATGGATTTAATGGAGTGCCACAGGTTATCCTCTTTAAGGAACTTGCGGCCAACTGGACCACCTAAAATGGGATTTGTTTTATCTATCTTTTACCTGATTACGGTGTTTCTCGGGGCGGGCACAGTATTTGGCCCACTCGCGCCTTATCGCATTGAACTCATTCTTGCGGTTTTAATCTTCTTCGTTTCCCTGCCGGCACTGTCACGATCGTTCGTGCTGAAAACGCCGCAGTCTCTGGCACTTTTGGGTCTGGCCATTGCGGGTTTTCTGTCTGTCCTTCTTGCAGTGCATTGGGCGATGGGAGCAGTGCAGGCGTTCCTGAGTTTCCTGCCGAGTACTTACGCCTACTTCCTCATGTGTCTTCATTGCAACACGAAGAAGAGAATTCAGATCGTCGTATTGATGCTGATGGCGGTATGCCTGTTTGTGACCGCCAATGGATTTGTTGAGCTGGCTCAGCTGCCTCGAGGAAGTATCTGGGCGGGGAGCCAGGCCAGGGATTTAGGGGAGGACGTGACTACCCTGCCCGACGCATCGCTGACTCCGTACCTTTTCCCAATGCGTAACGGGAGCGGAGATTTGTTCTATCGGCTAGAAGGCCACGGATTCTTCGACGATCCAAACGATTTTGGCCAATTGGTGGTCTGCGTGATTCCACTCGTATTCATCTTTTGGCGAACGAAAAGGACGTTTGCCAACCTTCTATGTGTGATTTTGCCCGTAGGCTTGCTGCTCTTTGGCATATACCTTACGCATTCGCGCGGCGCTCTTGTGGCATTGATTGCAGTAGCTATCGTGGCGGCGCGACGACGCATTGGGACTTTACCGGCGCTGCTGTTGGCGGGCGCTTTGTTCGCTGCGGCAACAGCATTGCAGTTTTCCGGAGGGCGCGAAATATCTGCGACCGCGGGCGCAGATCGCACGGCTCTCTGGGGCGATGGCTTGCAATTGCTGAGGACTCATCCGATATTCGGGATCGGGCTCGGTCAGTTTGAAAACTATACCGATAGCCACTTGACAGCGCATAACTCGGTCGTCCTTTGCGCGGCCGAACTGGGCTTGACAGGGCTATTCTTCTGGTCTCTCTTTCTGTTTTCCTCAGTGCGTGACAGTCTTGTGGCTGCTTCACCAACCAAGGTGACCGAAGGGATGCCGCCTGAGCCCGATAAAGGAGCTTATCCGCAACGGATGCGGAAGGTGGAGCAGTTGGACAAGTCCGATATCAGCTTGATGGGCCAGTCACTGGTTACGTCCTTCACAGGCTTTCTGGTGGCTGGTATGTTTCTGTCGAAGTCTTTTGTTATAACCCTGTTTCTTCTGGGCGGCATGGCTGAGGCTGTTTACCAGATGGCGTTGCGTCGCAGCATGATTGTCCCTCGCATGCTGTACGCACGAGTGCTCGGTTATTCCGGCCTATTGGCGATCACGCTTGTATTGATGATGTACATCATAGTCCGCGTCGCGAACCTCATGCACTGAATCAAGTGTTCAAACAGCAGAGTTGACAATACCCAGGCACAGAGGAAAGGCAGGTGCGACGCTCGAAGCACTTCTGCCAGATTCTATGAAGATAGCGCACGTTGTGGACAGCATGGAGATGGGAGGCGCCGAAACACTGGTGTCGCAACTTTGCGGCTTGCAGCGGGAACAGGGGCATGAACCTTGCGTCTTCGCGATTGCAGCGTTGGGCGCGCTCGGCGAGCGCATGCAAAGGGAAGGCTTCCCGGTGCATCCGGAAGTGGGCCGGCACCTGTCTGACTCCACCCGAAATTTTCTCCGTCTCTTCGAGAAATTGCGGCCCGATGTAGTGCACCTTCATAACCCGACACCAACGATCTATGGCGCAATGGCCGCGAGACTGGCGGGGGTTGCCAGCGTGATTTCGACGCGGCATAGCCTGGTGGCCCCGCCCCGCAGTACGACAGTGGAGTTGAAGTATGCTGCCGCGGCCTGCTTTTGCGACTGGGTTGTCGGCATCTGCGACGCGACAACGAAGAATGTGAAGAGCATGCACACCGTTCCCGCGCGAAAGATCGTGCGCGTCTACAATGGCGCTACCCCGCTACGACGAGTAACCAAGGAAGACCTGCCGCAGAAGAACGGCTTCACTTTGCTGTTCGTGGGCCGTCTTGAGCCGGTAAAGAACCATCCCTTGCTGCTGAATGCCTTTCGAGAGGCGCATGCGTCCAGAAGTGAATTGCAACTCTGGATGGTCGGCGATGGGAGTCAACGCGAGATACTGGAGAAACTTTCAGCCGATTTGGGCATCGCGCATCAAGTGACCTTCTGGGGGCAGCAACTTGACGTGGCACCCTTCTTCTCCGCAGCTGATGCTTTCATCATGTCGTCGCATTCAGAGGGATTACCGGTTTCGCTTCTGCAGGCATTCTCCCTGAGCCTGCCGGCAATCGTGACTGAGGTTGGCGGAATGGCAGAGGTTGTGAGATTTGCAAACGCCGGTTTGATGGTCCCGCCGACGAACGTTGCCCAGATGGCTTCAGCAATTCTGCGTCTGGCCGGCAACGATCAAGAGAGGGAACAGTTCTCAAAGAACGCCGAAGCTGCTTTCCGCTCGTGGTTTAGCCTGCAAACAATGGTGGACAACTACATGGGCCTGTACCGAAACACTTCGCGCGCGCGCCGCTTGGGAATTGGCTGAGTCAGTTTTTCCTGCCCGACGAGTTCCCTTGCCCGCCCAGGCCTAGAATTCCGCGCATTGCGCAATGCGCTTGCCGATCCTGCCAAGGCGCGACGGATCGGCGTTCTTTACTTATTGCGCACGCAGTCATAGGTCAATCGGATCGGCGTCCCCAAATCGACGACTTCAAAGTCAGTCACCTTCAGGTCCTGCAAATCGTGGGAGCCAAAATCGACGTCGGCGTACTTGGCATTGGTGTCAGCATCACTCTGCGCGGTGAGGGCAATATTGCCGCCGTCAGCGAGAAACATGCCGTACTTTTGCAAGGCGCGCGCAACAACCTGAGCTGCAGGCTTTAGATGCGAAACATCATACGAAGCTTTCAGGCGGAAATGAACGCCATAGGGTGGAGCAGAAGCTGGCCCGTGGGGAGCCCCGGCGTGCGTGGCCGGGTGAACATAGTAACTCGCTCGCATGCGCGGATTGGGAAGAATAAAACGGATTGCGTGGTTGATGCTTCCGGAAGCGAGTTCGTCGGCGTTGAAAAGCAGCGGTGCAATGGGAAAGCCAGCGGCGTCCGCGCTGGTGCACTGTTCTCCGCGGCCGGACGGTGGATAAATGCGGTTCAGGTCCCACACTGCCACAAGGTTTGCCGTGAGTTCGTTTTTCGCGTAGTTTGCCTGGTAGGCCTCGTATAGCTTGGCGTTTCCGCGGTCGACCACGATCAGATGGCAATCATTCTCGTCGATATCGCACTGATACCCTGGCTGCCCTTCAATGCTTCCGTCCGCCGGAAGCGGGAAGGTCTTTACGTTGTCGGAATCGGGACTGTAGAACTGACTGCCTTTGCGAAACGGCACATTCGGGGTGGACGCGTTTGCCTGCATAACTCGAATGCTGAAATCGACCTGCATCCTCCCTCTTCCCCATCCGCCCGCGTCCGCTAGCCAGTTAATAATATTTGACGACTGCGGATCGGCGGGCTCGTGGCTTACATCCTGGGTCCATGTAGAGCCACTGGGAAAATAGGGCGCAGGCGGAACGATGTGCTCAAGCCTTGCCGCCCTCACATTGACAATGTGGACGCGAATTGCGAGCGCGGTGACGAGGGTACAGATGCCCAGCGCGAAAGTGAACCAAAGATTTCTCCTGTGAGTCATGCCGGTCCGACGCTCCCTCCGTCGTTGCAAATCCATGCGAGATCCTTCACCATTATCCATTGCGACACTGGCTGACACAACAATCTGTGCCGCTGATCTCTTATTTCCACCGATCGGCCCCATCGTCTCTGGATTACTTGAATTCCAAATTTTCCAGAGTGGGCCGTGCGTAAATAGAAACTTGTAAAGCCCGATAACAGCGGCGGCATTGAGCACCAGCAATGCACTGGCAGGAGCGGCTATTCGATGGAGCACTGGAATCCGGTAACGCAAGCCGGCGAGAGCGACCGCCCAGCCAAGAGACTGGAGAACTGCGGCTCCTGCAAAGAAAAGTGAACCTTTCGACAGGAATACAGTTGAGAGCAGCAGCGCGACCATCAGGTACGGCACGAAAAGCCGTACAACCTTGTGCGAGAAAAGCTGGAAGAATGTCCGATTCTGCGGGGTCAGCGTCCATGGCGCAAGCTGGAAGAGCTGGAAATTTCCTGCCAGCGTGCGCACCTTGCGATGGAATTCGCCTTCTGCCTTCTTAGGCCACGTGTCGCAGACGCAAGCCTGGGAATCCAGAACAGACCTGTAACCGCGGCGGATGATCGAAAGCGGCTCGAACATATCGTCCAGAATCATTCCGGCCGGCAGCGGCACAAACAGCTCGCGGCGAATTGCATAGAATCCGCCATAGACTCCAACCGGTGAGTCGAAGAGAGCTTCGCATTTTCTGATCCACTGTTCGTATTGCCAGTAAAGCCCGCTGACTGCCTGCGAGGCTGCATCGTGACCCTCTTGGCGAAGAATGAGCTCACCGGCCACGCAGCCAACACTGGGATCGTCGAAGTTACCCACCAATTGCTGAATCGCGCCAGGCGCAATCTCAGGTCGGATGTCCACAAAGAGGATGACATCGGCTGTTGCCTTCGCAACGCCGGCGTTGAGGGCAACCGCTTTTCCACCATGGTCCTTCAGGACAATCGATTTGAGAAGAGGTTGCTGTTGGCCGGCGAGCAGTTCCGCCGTGCCGTCCGTTGAGCCATCCGAAACGATGATGATCTCTTTGATGTTGTGATAATCGAGCCCGAGGAGATGCCGAATCTTGCCTGGGAGCAGCGCGATCCCGTTATGTACAGCGAGGACAATGGATACGCTGGGTTGGATTGGTGCGGCCTTCCAGGGCCTTGGCCTCAGCCGCGACAAAATCCACATCGCGGCGGGGTAGCCGGCGTAGCTATACAGAATGCCCGCCAGGGACATCCAGAAGATGATCCTCACTGAGCGCCCCTTCGCAGAACGATCGTCTTGACGGTCTCAAACATGATTAGCAAGTCAAGACCGATCGACAGGTGCTTGACGTAGTAGAGATCATATTCTAGCTTTCGCCGGGTTTCCTCGAGGGTCGCGCCATACTGATAGCGCACTTGTGCCCAGCCGGTAATTCCCGGGCGGATGATGTGCCGCAGCTCATAGAACGGGATTTCGCTGGTGAGCCACTGCACAAACTCAGGCCGCTCGGGACGGGGACCGACAAAACCCATTTCACCGCGGAGAACATTCCAAAGCTGAGGTATCTCATCGAGGCGGGTCTTGCGCATAAACCGGCCCAGCGGAGTCACGCGAGGATCATTCTTGGTAGCCCAAACCGCGCCCTTGGCCTCCGCATCCTGGCGCATCGTCCGGAATTTGAGGACTGTAAACGGTTGCCCCCGAAGCCCGACACGGGTCTGGCGAAAAAAGATAGGACCAGGAGACGAGAGGCGCACAGCCAGGATGATAAAAGGAATCATCGGCAGGCAGAGGGTGAGCCCAATGAGGGAAACAGCGATGGATACAAGGCGACGGAGAATCTGCTGCGATGCCTTGACATTAAAGCCGTGAGTAAAGATGAGGGCGCTTGGATTAAGTCCGTCAAGAGGCAACCTGCCGAGGAGGCGCTCCATCACGATGCTGGCATCTTCAATGACGACCCCGCGGAGCCGAAGATCAAGAAGTTCGCGCACCGGCATGGCGCCGCGCCGATTCTCCATGGCGACAATGACGCGGTCAATGCGCGGCTTGGGCTCGCAAAAGGAGCGAAGGTCGGCCTCGAAGCGCTCGATCTCCGAGTTGAATGTACCCTCCGTGGGTCCGTCGACAATCTGCATGCCGGCATCGCGCCGGTCGCGGAGTGTTTCAACTACAGTGCGTGCCCGCTCTCCGTTGCCCAGAATATACACGCGCTCGCGAAAAGCCGAAAGGCTAATGATCCATTCGTAAGACCGCCGCCAAAGAACCAGCACGACGGCAAGAAGGGAGATGCCGACCGTGAGAACATGCGGAGCGATATAGATGTCCGGGAAAAAGTAGATCACCACGCCGAGGACGAAGCACAGTACGCTCAGAACGAGCATGAGCCGAAAGTAGATCTCCCAGCGGCCTGAGATGCGCTGCGGCTCGTACAGGTCGAAGTAGTAGGAGAGCAGCAATGTAAGAACGGTGATCCCTAAAATCTTCAGGATTCCGTTCTCGTAGATCAGCGCAATGTATGTATCCTGCCCCATGAGGTAGGCGGCTGCCAGCACAAAGGCGCCGCCCACAAGGAGCGCTTCGCAAAAGAGCAGCACCAGCGTCCGGGTCGGATAATAGACATTGAAAAGCCTGATCATTCCTGTCTTCCGTTATCCTTTCGCCCTTGAGCCGGGCTGACGGATTCGGACTCGCCGTAGTTATAGTAGTTGTAGCTGTAGGAGCCTTTGCGGGGAGCATCTTTAACGTCATTAAGCACAAAGCCAAGGATGCGGGAGTTGCCAAAGGCAGCCTTGGCACGCTGCGCAACTTCATACGGCGTGCTCGCCCCCCGGGCGACCAGCAATACGGCATCGGCAACACGGGCAAGCTCGACCGCGTCGGTTACCGCCAGCACAGGCGGGGCATCGATGACGATCCAGTCAAAAGAGGGCGCAGCGGCTTCGATCAACTCTTCGATACGGTGATTGGTGACCAACTCGGAGGAGTTGTCGCCGGATTTGCCGGCGGAGATAAGGGTGAGATTTGAAATGCTGCCGGCGCTCTTGTTCTCTGCGAGGTCCTGGCGGTTATCGCGCTGCATCACGTCTGGCAGTTCCGCGCTCCCTTCAAGATAATTCGAAAGACCAACGTCGTTGGGTGCGCCCAGCAGCGTATGAAGCGTGGGACGGCGCAGGTCGCCGTCAATGAGCAGAATGTTATGAATGCTGTTGCGCGCCAGGCTCATGGCCAGATTTGCCGCCACAAAGCTCTTGCCTTCAGAGGGCATGCCGCTGGCGATGAGGATCGTCTTGAGGGGGGCCTCGTAGCGCGCCTGGTAGATATGCGAGCGGAGGGCGCGAAACTGTTCAACGCCTGCGCCGCGATCTGCAAGAGTGGGAAAGGAGAGCTTGGACGGCGCCCAGGGATGCCGCGGGATGTTTTCAAGAACGAGCTCGTACTTGGCTACCGGCGCCGGCATCTCCTCCAAGCCGGGAATGCCCATCGGCGTATCGTCAACCTGGATGTCTCCCGAAGCCGGCACTTTCCCCCGCTCGAGATAAGCTCTTTGAAGTGCTTCGTGAATGCGGCTCATAGTTCACTGTCCTTTATGGAATGGGCGGAGTCCGTAATCGGGTTCATGGTAGCGGATAATGCATTTGACAAGGTATCCTCCGGGAACCCGGACAGGGCCATTGGCGAGAGCACAAAGGGCTGCTGTTCCAGGTCCAGTTCCATGCTGACCGACTCGACAATACGCGGCGGGATGGGCTTGATTTGTTCCACGTAGGCGCTGATCATGGCATGTTCGCAAATTAGGTTGATGAGCCGGGGAATTCCCTTCGAGTAGCGATGGACAAGCTCCACCGACTCGGGTGTAAATACGGGTTGAACCGAGCCGGCAATTCTCAGCCTCCTTGCGACGTAAGCCTTTGTCTCCTCGCTGGTCAGCGGCCTCGTCCTGCACCAAAGGGAAATGCGCTGGCGAAGCTGGCGAACCGACGGATCGCGGAGCTTCTCTTCGAGTTCGGGCTGACCGGAAAGAATGATCTGCACCAGCTTTTCCGAAGAGGTCTCGAGGTTGGTAAGCAGGCGAATCTCTTCAAGAAGTTCCCAGGACAGGTTCTGCGCTTCATCGACAACGATGGCGCACAGTTCTCCGTTGCGAAAACGGTCGATGAGCCAGCGATTGAGCTGCATCAGCATGCCGGCCTTGGTGGGCGGAGTTCCGGCCTTCATCCTTGGGTTGGCGGGAATGCCGAAGTCCTCCAGGACAAACTCGAGAAAATCCAGAACGTCAAGGCGCGGATTGAAGACAAAGGCTGTCGAGATGCGCCTCTCGGTGAAGGAGCTCAGGACGGTCTTGAGCAGCGTAGTCTTGCCGGTACCCACCTCTCCGGTCATAACGACAAAGCCCTTGCGTGAGGCTATGCCGTATTGCAGGCAGGCGAGTGCTTCCTGAACATGCGGCAGCTTATACAAGAACCGCGGGTCAGGGCAGGCTCCGAATGGAAAGTCGTTGATGCCGTAGAAGTATCTGTACATGGTTATCCCACCGTGCTCTCGACGGGCTTATTCGTTCGCGAGAAAACATTCCAGCGGCTGCGAGGTTTTGCAGGCTGGGGCAGACCTTCGACGTGAGAGATAACGGCCAGCGTCGACAGTTGGGTAAAGGCCCATATATCCCTCTCACTGCGCAACGAGGTATCTCGATATTCAAGCAGGACCGCCACGAGCAATCCCAAAAACAGGCCGAAAGCACCGCCCCCCGCCGAAAACTGAATCCGTTTCGGGAAGATCGGCTCATCGGGAAGGTTTGGAGCGTCCATCATTTGGAACGACTCCCCCTGCTGGCGCTGCTCGAGGGCGGTGGCCATGGACGATTCGTTCATTTTCTTCAGCAGTGAATTGTAGAAATCCAAGGCAGTCTCATGGTCGCGGGTAATCTGCTTGTACTGTTCTTCGACCTGAGGGCTGGACTCGATTCTCCCCTCATAGTTGCGAACCTGGTCTTCGATCCTGGTCTGCTCCTGCTTCTGGTCAACCATGGCCTGTTGCGCGGCACGCAGTTGCGCCTTGAGCTGTTGCAGCTGCGGCGAATCAGGCCGATTAACGACTGCGGGCTGGGCCTGCGGCTCAGCCGCCGCTCGCGCGATCTCCGCCTGCAAGTCGGCGATCTTGCGCGTGACCTCGACCACGTCGGGATGGTCAGTCGTATATTGTGCCTCCAGCGTCTGCTTCTGCTGGAGAAGCGTCTTTAGCTCGGCCTTGCGCTCATCCACCGCTGCCACATTGGCCGGCGGCTCGGCATTTTGCAGATCGTGCGTCTGCTGAGTGACCATGGCCTGGAGAAAGGTCACATCCTGCTGTTGACGGTTGAGTGACTGCGTCACGGCGTCGAGCTGCGTTGTCAGCGACTGAAGCGTATTTGAGTTGGACTGCTCCTGATCGGGAAGCATGCCGAAGTATTTCTGCTGGAAGGCCGCGAGTTTGGCGTCCTGGTCGTCGAGGTTCTTCTTTGACTCATCCAGTTGTTGCTTCAGGAATTCAGTCGTCCCCTGGGCGGACTCCTCGCGCGCGGTCACATTCTCGCTGACAAACAGCGATGTGATTTCGGCGCAGACCTGTTGCGCGACATGCGCATTGTTCGCCTTGAACATGATGTAGAAACCCGGCATGCCATGCGAAGACTCGCCGGATGGGATCGGCTTCACCTGAATCGCCTTTTGCGTCAACGCAATGCGATCATCCATATCCTCAACCTTCGGATACAGGTTGAATTGCCTGATGATCGGCTCGAGATGCGAGCGGCTCAGGATCTGTTCCTTCATTGATGCCATGCGCGTGTTCAGATCCTGCTCGACCACCGGCTTGACGTAGTCCTCAGGCACCTTCGGCTGCTCGATAAGGACCAGCGTCTGCGACTGGTACTGAGGATGAATAATAAAGGTCAGACCGAGACCGACCGCCAGAAAAAAGAGCACGGAAGCCAGGATCAGCCACTTTCGCCGCCTCAAGATGTCGGCGTAATCTTCCATTGTCAATTCACGCTGCCCGAGCATAGAACTCCTTGAGAATTTATTGCCTGAGGCTTGTTCCGCGAGGCGAAAAGCCGACGCCGAAACCGACCACGTTCAGCAACTCGTTAAGAACGCTGGAAGGAAGTGCGGTAGCGGTACTCGACGACTGGTTGGTTCCCGTATAGTTTGCGAAGACGATGATGTCCCTGCTGAGGCGCCATGTTCCCTGCGCTCCGCCAAACGTAGCGTTGATGATAAAGCCGGAGGTGCTCAGTTCTTCGGTCCGCTCGTATCCGCCGCTGAGGCCGAAAGTGAAGTTCGGACCGAATTGACGGGTGAAATTCGCAAACACCGTGTCAAACTGACCTCCGATTAAGTATCCCGCACCGCTGTTAATGCCTCGGCTAAAGTTCACATCGGCTGAGGTAAATCCCAACTGATAGTGGAGCAGCCCCGTCGCTGCCACCATTGAAGAGTTGGGCACAGCTGCTTGACTCGAACTGGTGATCCGCTCCGGACCGACAGCGATGTCAGTCGAGAGGTTCCTGCTCCACAAACGCCTGAATCCTGCCAATTCCGAGTCGGTCACGAAATTTATGTTGTAATCGGGGAAACTGTAATCGGAGTAGATGTACCTGCCGTAGACCGAGTTCCGCGCATCGGCGTGCCAATCGAACTCCCCGGTTCCCGCTTGGGTATCCGTGTTATAGCCGTCGTTATTAGGATAACGCAGCAACTCCGAAGTGCCGCCCACAATGAAGCTGGTCGCATGGCTCAGGTCGGCCTCGAGTTCGCCAATCGCGTAGTTATCGACAATGTGGGTATTCAAGGTCAGGATCGACAAACTGGATGTGGGGGCCACAGGGGTTCCGCCAATCGGCTCCCCTATGCCGGGAATTCCTGAAAAACCGGTGGTCGGCGACTCGGGCAGATAGCTCACGTTATCGCTGACCATGACCTTCAATCTGCGCCAATCGATGCCCTGCGAAATCAGCATTCGGTGAAATTGGCCGGATGCGTAGTCAGGGCCGACGAGCGTCCAGGTGTATCCGCCAGAGTAGTTAACACTGAGCGGATAGCGCAGGTTGCCGCCTGCATAATTCAGCGAACCGGAAACAGTGCTTGTCTGCCAATTGCTCAGGCTGGTGCCGAAGTCGGCCGTCTCAGAGTAGCGCAGCGCATAATTCAGATTTTTGCCCGCTCCGTATCCGACAGGAGCAGGTCCGGTAGCCGCAGGAGCAACTTGCGCATAGGCCCCCGCGCAAAGGGATAAGAGGAGCACCATGATTTTGAGAGTCATTTTCATTTGTTTTCCCTTACGGAACCACAATCGTGTCGCCGGGCTTGAGAATTACATTGAGAGTAGCGTCGCCCTTGAGCGCGCCCTTGTAATTCACAGGAATCTTCAGTTGCAATCCGCCTTCGCCGCGCAGAATGTAGATCTTCTTTGTGTTGGCAAAATCCGTGAGCCCGCCGCCGCTGGAAATAGCCTCAAGCAAAGTCATTCCCGGCGCCATCTCAACCGGTCCCCTCTTCACCACCTCGCCAAGCAGGTAAACCACCTTGCTGTGAATCTGGGTGATGACAACGGAGACGTTTGGATCCTGGATGAACTTCTTGAGCTTAGATGCAATCTGATCGGACAACTGGAGGGGCGTCAAGCCCGAGGCCTGCACGTCGCCAAGAAGCGACAGAGAAATCATGCCGTCCGGCCGGACCAGAAGGGTGCCCGAAAGAGTGGGCTCCTTCCAGACAGTAATGGTAAGCACGTCGGATGCCCCAATCACGTAGCCGTCGGCCTCTGTTGCTGCTGTCGCAACAGGTGTTGCGGGCGTAGTGGCCGTCGCTGCCGGGGGAGTCTGCGCAGCATCCTTTTTCTTATGGCCAAAGCTGAAGATGCTCGAAAGATAGAGCGCCAAAACAAGAGCATTCGTTGGATTCATACAGTGACTCCGTTCTTGTTGCAGGCAGGCTGGCCATCCACTCCGACCTGCTTGAGCTTGTAAAGAAGTGCCTTATAGCTGATCCCGAGTTCGTCCGCAGCTCGTTTGCGATTACCGCCTGTTGCCACCAGAACCTCGGAGATCAACTGGCGCTCAATCTGGGTGGATGCGGCCCGCGCCGCCTCTTTGAGCGAAGTGAGCCTGCGATGCCCGTTCGATTTCGCCGATGAGGCCGCTGCCTTGAGCGCAGCCAGAGAGATCGACTGGTCGCCTATGGCAACAAGGGTCTTGATCGCAGTCTGCAGCTCAGACAGGTTCTCAGGCCATGTATGCTCCATCAGATATCCGATGATCTCCTCCCGTAAAACCGGCTTTGGACGGTCAAACTGCTTGGAATACTGCGTTAACAGGTCGTCGGCGATGGAGAGAATCTCCGCCTTCCTGCAGCGCAGGGGTGAAATCCTAAGTGTCACAGCAGAAACCAGATAAAAGAAATCTTCTCTCATGTGGCCAGTTTTGACTTCCCCTGAAAGTTCGCGGCTCGTACCACAAAGGAGGCGGCTTGTCAGGGCCTGGTCAGAATGAAAATATTCGTTGACGATCAACTCCTGAAGATCAAGACTAAGATCTCCAATTTCAGCCAGGTAGACTGTCCCCTTTGTGGATAGGGCCGAGAGAATGGCCTGCGGGTCAGCCTCGCCGCATTGGACTTCGAAATAGACTCCGCGCGAGCGATGCGATTGTGCATGGAGATGCGCGGCAATCGACCTCTTTCCCGCGCCATGCTCACCCTCAAGCAAAACCGGACAGTCACTGTCGGCAATGCGGGCGATCGCGCGTTGAATTTGCATATCAAATGGGGCAAATGGGGCAAAGGGCTTCGCCTGCCTCTTCGTGACTTGAAGGGTGGCGCTCTCGGCGACGATTGGTCCTAGGTTCACACCCCAGCTTTAGCAATACGGGGGCCAAACCCATGAACAGAATGTGGAATTGGCTTTCCATTCAGGATATCCGCCTTAGGTCACACTATCTGCGCCACGCAAGTGCTCAAAATAGGGAAATGTTTTTCCCACTCGCTGGGAACTATTGTGACATTGTGTTCCCTCTAAAGAGGAAATAGTTTTCCACTTCTCTGGAAAAGCCGCCCCCTGTTTAGAGAGAATTATTGAAGATTCCGCTTCGATGGGATCTCTCCCACTCTCGGCACTCCAATTGCTAAGGAGGATATAGTACGCCCCAGTACTGAAGTTCCCTCAACGGAGAATATGACCCCGGATTTGCAGACACTTGAGATTTCGAAGGAGCAGAGTTCTATTCGAGACACCCATTTTCTATGGGGATCGGCGCTCATCTGCGCGCTCATGGTGGCTGTGTACTTTCATGTGCTGGCTGGGTTGATCTTGACCTGGTGGACAGACCCCAACTACTCTCAGGGATTCCTGGTGCCTGTTTTTGCGGCCTACCTGGTATGGGCCAGGAGAGAAACCGTTCTTAATAAAAGAGTTACTCCCACATGGAGCGGGATTGCCGTGGTCTTTGCGGGCCTGGTCGTTCTTATGATGGGCGCCTACGGAGCTGCGGTTTTCCTGTCCCGGGCCTCTCTGGTGGTGGTTTTAGCCGGGCTGCTGGTTAGCTTTGGTGGATGGACGCTTCTCAAGGAGCTTCGCTTCGTATTTCTGGTGCTGTTCCTGGCCATCCCGATCCCGGCGATTGTTTTCAATGAGGTAGCCCTGCCACTGCAGTTTCTCGCATCGCGGCTTGCCGGCGATCTGCTTCCTTTGTTCAACGTGCCGGTGCTGCGCGAGGGCAACGTGATTGAGCTACCCAACATCAGGCTGGAGGTGGCTGAAGCATGCAGCGGCATCCGCTCCCTGGTGACCCTGCTGACCGTTGCCGTCTTTTATGGGTACTTTCTCGAGAAGACTTTCCCGAGGCGAGCCATTCTCGTCCTGTCCTGCATTCCGATTGCGATTGCTGCCAATGCCATTCGCATCTTCGGTACCGGCATGTGCGTTCAGTACTGGGATCCGGATAGGGCCCTGGGGTTTTTTCACGTGTTTTCCGGCTGGTTGATGTTTCTGGTCTCGCTTATTTGCCTTTTCCTTGTTCAGCGCGCGATGCGCCTGGTTCTGCGGCACCGGAGAGAGGCATGAGGAACCCCCAGTTCTGGACGGTTGTCGTGCTTCTGGCTGGAACGGCGTTAGTGCTGCAGGGGCGCCGCGCTGACCTGGTTCCGGCGAGCGCGCCGATGCCGGAGTTTCCGCGCGCCATTGCAGGGTGGTCGGGAGACGATGTTGAGATCGACAAGGAGACGCTCAAAGGCCTCGGGAATGGGGATTTCCTGTCGCGTCTTTATACCCGCGACGGACAGTCGGATCTGATCGGTCTTTTTATCGCCTATTTCCCTACGCAGCGGACCGGGACAACGATTCATTCACCAAAGAACTGCCTGCCCGGTGCCGGCTGGACCTTCGAATCGTCGCAATATGTGGATTTGAACGATGCCAACGGCAAGGCGCACAGGGTGGGTGAGTACGTCATTGCGGACGGAGAGAACCGTCAGTTCGTCATTTACTGGTACCAGGCTCACGGGCGCAGCATCGCCAACGAGTATCTGGCCAAGGTCTTCATGATTACAGATGCGATGCGGCTAAATCGCACGGACGGCGCGCTGGTCCGCGTGATTACGCCGATCGATCCCAGGGAGGGCACGTCGGTGGCGAAGGCCCGGGTGGAGGCGTTTACAGCCCAGCTCGTGCCCATACTTCCCCGCTTTATCCCGGACTAAGCGGAGTGGATAGAGCCGGGAACAGCAATTCTGCGTGCGCAGGATGAACGTGGCGTTGGCGCGAAAGATAGCCAGCAGGGATGAAGAGAATGAACGACTTGTTCGCAGAACTTCAACGATGCAGGGATGGCGGAGATAGGCAAATGAAACGGCAAAGATACGGTTCGGTGGTCATGCTGCTGGCCGCGGCAGCGTTGCTGGCCGGATGTCACGGCAATCCGAGCGTTCGCAAAATGAGATACCTGGACAGCGGTGAGCGGTTCAGCGCCCAAGGCAAGTACAGAGAAGCCGCCATTCAATTCATGAACGCACTCAAGGTCGACCGGAACTTCTCTGAGGCTCATTATGACCTCGCTGGGGCCTACGAGCACATGGACCAATTCAACGCGGCCTCTTCGGAATTGACACGCACCGTGGAGCTGCAACCTGCCAATTGCAGGGCGCGGATCGACCTTGGAAATCTCCTTTTGGCCGCCGGCCAGACCGAGGAAGCGCAAATACAAGCCAAAGCCGTGCTGTTAGAGCAGCCAAAGAACCCGAGCGCACACGCGCTGCTTTCGGCCATCGCTGCCAGCAGCGGACAAAATGTGCTGGCCCTTTCAGAGATTCGCCGCGCGCTGGAACTTGATCCAGGCCGCGCAGCATACCACGACAATCTCGCACTGCTCGAATCCGGCGACTCCGCCAGCGCAGCTTCGGCCGAAGATGAGTTCAAAAAGGCCGTTGCCCTGGACCCCAGATCGGTAAATGCCAAACTTCTCCTCGCAGCCTTTTATGCCCGGAAGAATCGCTTGGCCGAAGCAGAAAAGACCAGTTGGGAAGCCGTCGTCACCGATCCCCTGAATCTCTCTGCCAGGGCGAATGTTGCCCAGATCATTCTCAAGGAGGGCGATGGGGGAAGAGCCGAGCAGGTGCTTCGCCAGGCATCAAAGGACTTCGCCAATTACCCGCAAGGCGTCTGCATTCTGGCTGACTACTACGCAGACTCCGGGCAGGTGAGCAAGGCAATGGCAGAGTTCGCGAGCCTGATCGCCGAGTACCCCAAAAAGGTCTCCGTGCAGAAGGGATACATTCGGGTTCTGATTCAGACCGGCAACTTCACGGGCGCGCGAAGCGCGGTTGCAGCGATGATGAAATACGACTCCGGCGACCCGGAGACTTTAGCGTTGAACGCCATCGTGAACCTTCACGATGGCAATGCGAGTGTGGCGGCAAATGCAGTTATAGACAAAGGCAAGAGTTTCTCAAACGATTCCTTCATGCAGTACTGGGTGGGCGAGGCGGCGGAGATAACTGGCGATCCCGAGCTGGCTGAACTGAGCTTTCGGAAGGCCGCCGCACTGAAACCTTCAGCGCTCAATGCACAACGTGAACTAGCCCAGATCGCAATTCGGCGCGGTGACTTGAGCATGCTGTCGGATGTAGCAGAAGAGACCATCCTTGCAGTGCCAGATTTTGCCGGCGCCTATATTTGGCGTGGCATCGTGGAAATGAGCCACGGGGAAGCGGGAAAAGCCGAGGTCGACTTCAATAAAGCTCTGAGCCTGGCTCCGCAGGATTGGCAGGCCCATCTTCAACTGGGGAAACTCCGGTTCACGCAGAAGCGATTTCCAGAGGGCGTGGTGCTGCTGGAGCAAGCTTTGCTTTATAACCCGGATTCGGACGAAGCTATGCGACTGATCGTCGGATACGATCTTTACTTGGACCATCCTGATAGGGCCCTGGCTCGCCTGAACGCGCAGATTGGCAAGAATTCGAAGGACAGCGCTCTCTACGATCTTCTAGCCCAATTGCAGATAAGGTCCAAGAACCTGGAGCAAGCGGCAGGCACGGCGGAGAAGGCGGCTCAGTTGAACCCCGGCGATGGCGAGGCGGTGATGCTGTTAGCGCAGATCGCGGCTCAGCGCGGACACACGTCGAATGCCGTGGGCAGCTGGGAGCAGTGGTCCGATCAACATCCCAATGACGCGGGAGCCCTTGCTATTCTTGGAACCCTCGAGGAATCGAGCGGCGATATCGGCAAGGCGGAGTCCTACTACAAAAAATCTCTGCAAATTCAACCGCAACAGCCCGTCGCTGCGAATAATCTTGCCTATCAGATGCTGCTCGACGGCAACATGGTGGATGAAGCCCTGGCACTCGCGCAAACGGCCCGGCAAGGAATGCCGGACTCGCCCAACACGGCGGATACACTGGCATGGGCATACTACTGCAAAGGAACCTATGAATTTGCCCGCGATCTTCTCGAAGATGCAATCAACGCAGAACCGGGCAGCGCGACAATGCAATACCATCTCGGGATGGTGTATGGAAAACTGCAGGATAACCATAAGGCTGCGATTCACTTGAAGAAAGCTATGATCCTGGCGCGTGATTCTCAAACGGCGAAGGAGGCGCGGGCCGCTTTGCAAGGCTTGAATTAAGAAGCAAGACAGGACTCGATAATCTCAGGAAGCACCTGAAATTCGCGCGATAGACCCGAATCCAAAACAACGAGGCCCGTGGGGCAGAGATGGAAGCTTGATGTCGAATAATACAAAGACAATCGCGAAGAACACGGGTTGGTACGGCCTTGAAAACGTCATTAATTCGATCCTCACCGTCTTCACTTCGATTGCGATTGCCCGCACGCTGGGACCCGCAAAGATGGGGTACATCATCTATGTCACCTTCATCGCGTCGGTGGTCAGCGATATGGGTGGACTGGGCATTCCCGCAACGACGCGCAAGTATATGGCTGAATTTCTCGGCATGGGTGACCGGGGAACAGCGCGGTATATCTACTTCAGAACCCTGATGCTCCAGGCAGGGCTCGCTACTCTCGCCACTGCAAGCCTCGTTGTCTGGGTGCTGCGCGATGCGGCGGGAGATTACAAACTGGCGTCAGTGCTGGTTGTGCTCAGCATTTGGCCTTCGATGATCAATTTAATCTCGGCACAGGCCAACGTAGCATCGGAAGAATTGTCAAGAAACTTGCCGGCCTCCGTTGCCTCGATCCTTGTCTATTTCATCTTGATTTTATCCACGGTTTTGTTCCATTGGGGCGTGGTCGGGGTGGGCGCCGCCATGCTTATGATGCGCCTTACCGATTTACTGGTCCGCATCATCCCCACAATGGGCCACATTCTTCAGTGGGAAACCCGTCATGTGCAACCTGCAGGGTTGCGCAATCGCATGTTGACCTTCGCCTGGCAGAGTGTCGCGGTGCTCATTGTTGAAATGGTCGTCTGGGACCGGTCGGAGTTCATCCTGCTCAAGCATCTCTGCGCGGATATCCGGCAAGTGGCGTATTACTCTGTTGCCTTCAGCATGGCCGAGCGGCTGCTCATCAGTGCAACCATCTTCGGCTCGGCCGCAAGCGCCACCATTTTTGCCCAGTACGGCCGTGACAAGTCAAGGGTGCCTGAAATCACCGCGTCGACATTTCGATACCTTGCGATCACTTCTATCCCCCTTCACCTGATCGCTGCGGCACTCGCGGTGCCGGCTCTGCTGCTTCTTTATGGCAAAGCTTACTCGGGCGCGATGATGGTTGTGACGATCGCCCCGGTGTTGTGCCTTCCCAAAGCGTTTATCGGACCGGTGCGGAGCCTGCTGCAGAGCCATGAACGCCAGAGCTTTGTTATTGGCGCGACCATCCTGGCGGGGATTGTCGACATTGCCGTAGCCTGGTATCTGATTCCGGCACACGGCGCTGTGGGCGCCTGCATTGGTAGTGGCGCAGCAGAGGTGGTGGCGATTGGAATGATGTGGGCGATTGGCATTCATCTCTACAAAGTGAAGCTCCCCTGGCTGCTGGTTGCGAAGGTCACATTCATCAGCGTGCTGGCGGCCTTAACCGCTCATTACATCACAGTGGTGATGCCCCCGCTCCTTGGAATCCTGTGCGGCGGAAGCGCTGCCTTGATCGTGCTGTTTGGCTTGTTCTATCTGATGCGCGTGTTGAAACCGGAGGACCGAGCCCGTCTAAGCACGCTAACGGGCATACTCCCAAAACCATTTTCAGGACCTGTCAATAAAGTTCTGACGTTTCTCGTGCGGCCGGCATTCGCGCGGTAGGCCCATTCACCGGAAACCTGGAGCAGTTATGTTGTTCAGCTCAGAACAAGCCTTTCAATCACTGCAAGAGCTCAACGTTGCCTCGATTGGCTGCGCTGAGATGCCAAGCTTCCTGAAGAATTCGACCGGCATCAAAGCGGAGATTCGGCTGGTTGTATGCCCGTGCTGACCGGCCAAGTATGCTTTTGCAACAGAAATCCCGCCTTTGCTTTGACCGTAGCCGGCGGCCGAACACTAACATTTATCGAATCAACGTACTGGCGCTGTTTTGATGGTCGCCAATGTTCCGAGAATTCTCACACGAAATGGGCATTGTCATGGTTCCAGCCGGGATAGAGAATATGCTGGTCCCAGACTTCTTAGTCAGCATGGCTTCATTCGGTGTGACGGGCGTCATCAGCAGATGCGTCTCGGAGAGCAGATGAGCTTGAAGGTGCACCCCGACAACGATTTGAGCGCGCAACGCGGCGCGATAACCGTTCAACGCCCGATGATCGTTTTGGGCTATTCTACAACTACCGCGAATTGGCAACAGCAGACCGGGCAGTTTTCTCTGCTCATCTTTCAATAACCCGTGTCGCTTTCTTATGACAAGGAAGTAGCAAGCATGCCTTATCAATCGCCTTGGATGAACGACGAATTGAGAATGTTCCGCAAAACGGTCCGCCGGTTTGTGCAAGAAGAATTCGTACCTCACCAGGCCCGCTGGCGCCAACAGCATCGCCCCGATGCGGAGGCCTGGACAAAGGCGGGCGCCGCTGGCCTGTTGCTGACCGCCGTGCCGGAGGAATACGGCGGCGGTGGCGGAACCTTCGCTCACGAGGCAGTAGTTGTTGAAGAGTTTGCGCAGGCGGGTGTGAACTTTGGGACCATCAACCAAAGCATCGTGGCGCATTACATCCTGGCCTACGGCAGCGAAGAACAAAAGCAAGGCTGGTTGCCGCGCATGGCCCGGGGGGAGCTGGTGGCGGCCATCGCCATGACGGAAGCTGGTGCGGGTTCCGACCTGCAGGCCATCAAAACCAGCGCCAGCCTCGACGGCGGCGAATACGTCATCAACGGATCGAAGACCTTTGTCACCAATGGCTGGCACGCGAGCATCATCGGACTCGCACTCAAGACCGACCCTAAAGCCTCTGGGCCGAGGGGCATCTCGCTGCTCATTGTCGAACCGAAGAATCTTGCCGGCTACAGCATCGGCGCTCCGCTGGAAAAGGTGGGCATGCATGCGCAGGACACCTGCGAGATATTCTTCGACGGCGTGCGTGTTCCGGCGTCGAGTCTCCTCGGTTCCTCTGAAGGCAAGGGATTCTCGCAGATGATGACGCAGTTGTCGTTCGAGCGTCTCTTGATTGGAGTAAGCGCAATCGCAACGGCGGAGCAGGCTGTGGTCATTACGACGAAATATGCGAAAGACCGCGTAGCCTTCGGCGGACCGCTGATCGAACTTCAAAATACGCGTTTCAAACTTGCGGAATGCAAGACCGAGTCTCATATTGGGCGCGTGTTTGCGGACCGCTGTATCGAAGACTTTATTGCCGGCCGGCTCGACGCCTCTACCGCGGCCATGGCGAAGTACTGGCTTACCGATTGCGAGTGCCGGGTTCTGGATGAATGCGTTCAGTTGCACGGAGGCTATGGCTACATGACGGAGTATCCCGTCGCTCGCATGTGGGCCGATAGCCGCGTACACCGCATTTACGCGGGCGCCAATGAAATAATGAAGGAGCTTATCGGATGCTCCCTATAGTGAAGCAAGAGGACATTGGCGAATCCGATCCAGACAACGGGAGATTGCCTCGTCCGGACAGCGCCTATCAATCGCATGCTCCCGCGTTGACTGAAGGCCAGCGCAATCGCGTTTTATACGAGTGGAATGCAACCCAGGCGGACTTTCCGGATGCGTGCGTGCACGAGCTGTTCGAGCACCAGGTTGCCCGCGATCCCGACGCCATTGCGGTGGTGGGCGGGGGACGGAGTCTGTCCTACAGAGAACTCAACGAGCGCGCCAACCGGGTGGCGCATTACCTGCGAAAACGGGGAGTGGGACCCGATGTTTTGGTTGGCGTTTGCCTCGAACGCACCCCGGAGATGGTGGTTGCGCTGCTTGGGGTTCTGAAGGCGGGCGGGGCTTACGTGCCGCTGGATTCGGCTTACCCGGAGGAGCGGCTTTCGTTCATGGTGACCGACGCCGCGGTGAAGGTCTTGCTCACTGAAGAACGGTGCAAGCGCCTGTTCACCTCCATGGAGGAGCGGACTGTCTGTGTCGACTCTGATTGGACTGAAATCGCAAAGGAAGATGACAGCAATCCGAGTTCCGCAGCAACGCCTTCGAATCTTGCGTACGTGATGTACACCTCGGGATCCACGGGCAGGCCCAAGGGCGCCATGATTGTTCACAGTGGGCTGGTGAACTATCTCTGGTGGGCGATTCAAAACTATGGTGTAAAGGCGGGCGGCTCGGTTCCGGTTCACAGCTCAATCTCTTTTGACCTGACGGTGACGAGTTTGTATCCGGCATTGCTGGCCGGAGGACAGGTGGAGCTGCTCGCAGAGGACGTGGGGGCGCAGAACCTGCTGGCGGCACTGCGCCGGATGAAAGATCGCAGTCTTGTCAAAATAACTCCTGCCCACCTTGAAGCACTGAGCCTGCAACTGAGCGCGGAAGAAGTGGCCGGCATGACCAGAACCTTCGTGATTGGAGGCGAGAACCTTCTGGCCGAGAGCCTGAAGCTGTGGCGGGAGTCCGCGCCGGCGACGCGTTTGATCAATGAATACGGGCCTACGGAGACGGTCGTAGGCTGCTGCGTCTATGAATTGCGACCAGAGGATCCCAGCAACGGCTCGGTTCCGATTGGCCGCCCCATCGCCAATACGCAACTGTATATCCTCGACGAGAATCTGCAACCACTGCCGCCAGGAGCGATGGGCGAACTTTATATCGGCGGAGCCGGGGTGGCCCGCGGATATTTGAACCGTCCTGAGCTGACTGCGGAACGATTTCTGGCGAATCCATTTTCTGCACAGAGCCAGGAGCGGATGTATAAGACCGGCGATCTGGCGCGTTACCGCGAAGACGGAATCATCGAGTACCTGGGCCGCATGGATAACCAGGTGAAGGTTCGTGGTTATCGCATCGAGTTGGGAGAGATTGAAGCTGCACTCGCCAGATGCCCGTCTGTGCAATCGTGCGTGGTTTTGGCGCGGGAGGATACGCCGGGCGAAAAGCAACTGGTCGGCTATATTGTCTCGCGGGATAGCAAAACGCCGACAACAGTCGAGTTGCACAGCTTTCTCAAGGATGGACTCCCAGAGCACATGATCCCTGCGAAGTTCGTCTTTCTTGACTCCTTCCGCCTAACCCACAACGGCAAGGTCGATCGCAAGGCTCTGCCGGCTCCAGTCCACGAGACTGCGCGCGCCGACGAGAAATCATCCCCGCCGCGCACCGCCACCGAAGAGCGACTCGCAGCCATCTGGAAAGAGATGTTCAAGATCGAAAATGTCGGCATTCATGACGATTTCTTCGATCTCGGCGGGCATTCCCTGTTAGCGATTAAGGTCATGTCGCGCATCCGGGATGTGCTCGGCGCCGATCTGCAGGTGCTGACCTTGTTTGAGAACCCTACGATCGCTGCCTTAGCTGACAGCATGACAAAATCCGGTCTCGCGAACGATTCCAGTCTCGACGTGCCCGCGTTGCCTGTGCACGAACCGCATATCGAAAAGCAGCCGGAACGGCGCCTGAAGGTGACGCCTTTCTATTTCGGTACAACGGAGGCGCCTCTCTTTGGCGTGTACGCGTCTGCCAATCCGACCATCAGGAAGAACACCGCTGTACTGCTGTGCGCGCCGATAGGCATGGAGTACCAGCGGTCCCACTATGCTATTCGGCTGGTTGCTTCACAACTGGCAAAGGCGGGATTCCCAACCCTTCGTTTCGACTACCACGGAACGGGAGACTCGAGTGGAAGTGTCGGTGTGGGCCAGTTAGAACTATGGATCAGCGACATCGAGCTTGCCGCGCGGGAGCTCTTCGATTTATCGGGTGCCCAGGAATTAACCGTCGTAGGAATGCGGATGGGCGCAGCACTTGCAATCGAGGCGCTTGCACGTCACCGTGTCAAGGCGAAAGGCTTCGTACTCTGGGATCCGGTGGTGTCGGGTTCCGAATACCTTTCTACGCTTGAGAAGATGCATGCGGAGTTGGTCTTGCAGCGTAAAGAACCGCTCCAGCTTACGGACGAGCTCCTGGGCGCGCGCTTTCCCATGGATCTTCGCGCCGCGATTCATGGACTAAACGTTGCGAACCGCATCGAGGGGCTTGATCTCAAGAAAGCCGCGCTCATCGTTTCAGAAGATCTTCCTAGGTACAGCACACTGCTCAACACATTGCGGAGCAAATGGCCTGAAGTGGTGTACCGGTCGATGGCCGAACCCGTCCGCTGGGACAATTTGAAAGCGGCCTACGAAGCCCGCATAACCGGCCCGATCGTGCGGGCCGTTGCGGACGCGGCGGAGAGCATGGCATGAAGGAACGCGTCTGCCAATTTGGTCGGGATCTAAACCTCGTCGGCATTCTTACAGAGCCTGAAGAAAAAGACCTGCGTGCTGACGCTCCCATGCTACTGATGCTCAACGCCGGGCTCTTACACCATGTCGGGCCTCATCGCATGTCAGTGGAGCTTGCACACCGGCTCGCAGACAAGGGAATTCGCAGCCTGCGCTTTGATATCGGCGGCTATGGCGACAGCGAATTATCGACGAACGCAGATTCCGACGAGACCCTCATCGTGTCCGACATCAAGAGCGCGATGGACTTCCTTGAAGCCGAGCGAAATTGCCACATTTTTGTGCTGACTGGTCTGTGCGCAGGCGCAGACAATTCGCACCTGGCCTCGCTGCGCGACGCGCGTGTCGTCGGCGAGGTCTTGCTTGATGCACCCGGCTACTGGACGACGCGCAGCTACATCACGCATTACCTTCCGCGCATGTTTCGTCCGGGGACCTGGCTTCGCTTCTTTCGCCGTACTCTTTTCCCGTCAAAGCATGCGCCTGAGGAACACACTTTACTTGACCAAGAGCTCCGCCGGCCGTTTGGGCCCAAGCTCCAGGTTGAACGCGAAATCCAATCGCTCGTCGACCGCGGCACGCAAATGCTCTACGTGTACACGGGCGGAGTTGCCAAGTACTACAACTACCCTAAACAGTTTTTTGACATGTTCAACGGGCTGGATCCTCGCGGCAAGATCGAGCTCGAGTTTTATCCAAGTGTCGATCACACCTACACGTTTGCCGCGGACCGCGAGCGCATGCTCGCGCGTGTCGTCAAGTGGTACTGCTCACGATCCTGGAGCGCCAACAGAACCGCCGCTTTGCGTTGACGCGTGGAGTTGGCGTGCAACCGTGGCGAAAGTTAAAAGCCTGCATAAGTTCCTTGCAGAGAGCGTTGCGAACCTGTGCGCGGCGTATTGGGGGAAGTCTGCGGGCAGTTGTAATTCTCGGGCTGGAATTTTGATGACTGGAACTTAGCGACGGATCAGGCCTTCTTTTTCACCCAATTGCGCATGTTCTTTGCACGGTTCGAGATGACATTCGCAATCCTTGACCGCACTGGAGCTGCGTCGAGTACCCACTCCGCGCCGACTTCGGCAACCTGGCGGCTGAAACATCGCTTGAAGCTCGATATCCCTTGCAGGGAATTCCCCTCGCTATCGGCCAGCGTCACGCCGCCCATGTCGAACCATTCTGCCCCCGTCGCCTTGGACCAGCAGATCATGTCCCAAAGCAGCAGATAGCCGAAAGGAATCCTCGTATCTCCTCGTCTTGTCGAGCCGGCGGCGCGGTACTCCCCGTGGTCTCCGTGATTGCAAACCCAGCCAAAGGCCGCCATGCTTTCTGGAGCGGTATCTTCGCCCACAAACAATCCGAAAACACCTGAAAGACTCGGATGTTCCCGCGACAGGCTCAAAATCGTCTGCCAATCGTCTGTGTGGCTGTGCCCCCCTGTGCGTTGCAAGGCTTCCAGTTGCAGCTCCTTCAAACGTGCGGCATACGCGGGATCGGTGATCACTTGGGAGCGAAGAGACTTCTTCTTTGACGCCCGAATGAGATTCCGCGCTGACTTGTCGAAGGTTGCAAAAATCTCATCCTCACTCGGAATCAGATCGACGGTCAGCGTGTGGCGATAAGTGCTCGGACGTTGAACCTCGTGAAATCCCAGTTCCTTGAGTGTCAAGGCAATCGTCTCTCGCCCATGCAGCGAGAAGACATTCACTTGTAACCGCAGCACCCTGGGCGCTTTTCTTGCAAGACGGGCAGCTGCCTCCAATAGGACCTTGCATACCTCGGCAGATAAGCTCCGTCCGAACCTCGCTATATGAAGAATCAGGTGGCCCGGCATCGCTCGGGTTCGCACCTTCTCGATTGCGACGCCTGCACACGCACGACCAGTTGCGTCACGTACCAGCAGAAACCAAGCCTCATGACGGTCCAGATACGTTGCCCAAGCCATCCGATCCGATAGCGCAAGCGGCACATGCGCATCAAGCAGTTCCTGCTCGGCGCAAGCTCGCTCGGCACCCAAACCCCGGATCAACGTCACTTGCAGGCCTTCTGGACCGGACCGATTCACGAGTTCCATTCAGATGTTCTCCAACAACGATTTCCCGGCCCAGCAAGCCGGAATAGGACACACTGCAGCAAATACAACCTCATTGCAGCTTTCGGCGTCCACAAGCTTCCGCGTCTCTCCGGTTCCGATTGGAATTGTCCGCATTTTACCGCTTCCTGTTTCTTAATACACAACTGAATGGCTCTGGATGCGAATAACGTGCAAATTTCTCCGTCAAAGGACGGCCGATTCAACAATCGTAGCCCTAATTCAAGTTGCCCGCATTCAGATTGCCGAAGAGAAATATTCAGAGTTTCTCCGGCTAAAGGTTCAGGGCCAGAATTTGGCTGTCAGCCGGCAGAATTCAGATTGGGCCTTGAACCGATCAAAGCTTTGCGATCCAATGGCTACCCGCTTGACGTCGTAACGATTGATTGTGCCCTGCTGGTTTGCCATTGCGCCGTAGTATGAGAAAGCTGCGCGGTAACCTGCCTCCTGCGCAATTTGCTGCGTCCGTTCTGTGAAAGCCGTCAAGGTGCCGAAAGGATAAGCCATTGTGTCGGCCTTAATGCCGAGTTTCTCGCGCAATAAAGCCCGCGATTGAACCAGTTCTTCGCGCTGCTCGTTCTCGTCCAGCTTACTCAGCATGGCATGGGTGTGCGTGTGTGCACCGATCGCCATTTTCCCGTTGATCATTTCTCGGGCTTCGTCCCAGTTGAGGAAGCGGCGAGAAGTCGCCGGTAGATTGATGCTCCCTGTTCCTTCCTTCAGATCCCGCATAAACTGTTCCGGATCGGTATTCGCCGGCATCTTGTACAGGTTAAGTATTCTCCGCAGACTCTCGTTCAGCCCATTCTTGTGAATGTCGACATCCAGGCTGGCTGGGTACCGGAGAGAGAACTGGCGGCGCTGGGCATTCTTGACCAGATAGGCAATCTCGTCCCACCACGGTATGTAGCTGGACCCAACCAGGCCTGTACAAAGAAAAAACAAGCCCTGAACGCCTTGCGAGCGCAGGATGGGAAATGCAATTTCGTAGTTATCCAGGTAGCCGTCGTCGAAAGTAATCAAAACACGGCAACGCCGGCCTCTTCCTTTATCATTACCATCGATAAATGCAAGCGCTTCTTCAAGAGTTACAAACGAATGATTGCGCTTCAAATATGAAATCTGGTCATTGAGTTCGTCGGCAGTCGCCGAAAAGAGGCCGGGGTCCCACGGATCGGATTCAGAGTTACCAACCCGGTGATAATTAAGGACCAGGAGCGAATCCCTTGCCGGGAGATGCGAGAGCAAATAGTGAGCTCCGCCTCGCCACAATCCGCGGACGAACACTTCTCGCTTTCCCTTCACCTTTTCGGTTCCAGCCATTATCGCCCGATTATACCAGTGGATGATATCTCAAATGAATCGATTGATTCTGAGATACCTCTGAAGTTGTACTCCTGCGGCGGTGTTTCACTCATAAACTTAGTGGGTAAGATAGCGGTCAACTTGGGCCTCCGCAATCGTGATCTCTCATCAGGAAAATATGCCTACATGCAGGGGTTTTTGACAGACAAACAAGGGTAAGCGATACTCTGGAGTAGAGATTCAGAGCGACTCCCATTCATCATGTGCGGCCGGACACGCAAAAGGCAATCCTACCCAATGAAGCTTCCTCGACATGCAGATATCTGGCTAGCGCCGTATTTGAAAGATCGATTACGAAGGCGGGTGCATTCAGCCAAACCGAAACGCGCCTGGGTTGCCATCACCGATCACTACGAACCGATGGGAAAGGGAGTGCCGATTGAGATAGCGCTAGGCCGCGTGGCGCAATGGCGCGACAAATGGCCGCGCATTGCCTTCGATGCTCCCGCCGACGCCGCGGGCCAGTGCCCGCAATACAGCTTCTTTTATCCGCAGGAGGCGTACCGGCGCGAACTGCTGGATGGAATCGCCGAAATGGTGCGGCTGGGTGTTGGTGACGTAGAAGTGCATTTGCACCACGACCGCGAGGAACGCTCTTCCTTTGTCAGCAAGGTCAACGAGTTTTGCCGCCGCCTCACGGGGGACCACGGGCTTCTTCGCCAGGTGGACGGACAAACAGTCTTCGGCTTCATCCATGGCAACTGGGCGCTCGATAACTCGCGGCCGGACGGCAGGTTTTGCGGCCTCGAAGGCGAGATCGCGCTGCTTCGCGATCTAGGCTGCTACGCCGACTTCACCATGCCGTCGATTCCCTCGCCAACCCAGGGGCGCGTGGTGAATCAGATCTATTGGTGCACCAATAACTCAGACAATCGACCAAGATCCTTCGATCAAGGCATCGAAGCCACGCCCGGAGGCGGGCGGCGCGGCGACCTGCTAATGATCACCGGGCCAGTCGGCCTGCGTTTTGGAGAACGATCGATTCCACGCGTGGAGACAGGGGAAATTGCCGGGTACGACATGCCCACGCGAGCACGGGTGCGGAAATGGTTCGATGTTGCGCCCACCATCGGCGAAGATCTTTTTATCAAGCTCTACACCCACGGAGCCGCCGAGAGAAATCTTGAACCGCTGCTGAATGGCGGCCTCGCCAACCTTTACTCATGGCTTTCGGAAGAAGCTGAGCGAAGAGGCATCGAGATTCACTGGGCCACAGCGTGGCAGATGTATCAGGCTGCCGACGCGCAAATTCATGGGCGAAAGAACTCTTCGGCCGTGCCAGCCCCGGTGAAAGAAGCTGTGCCATGAAAGCGCTGAACGTTCTCCTGGTCAGCTATTCCTTCCCGCCTGTGGGCGGCGTCGGCGTTTTGCGCGCTGCAAGCCTGGCGCGCTACTTTCCGGCGGAGAATATCCGGCTCGACGTGCTGACTGCGCGCAATGCATCCGCCGTGGGCGCCGATCCCACTCTTCTCAACGAGATTCCGCCTGAAGTCACCGTTCACCGCACCGTTACGCTCGATCTTCCCTTCGGCATCAAAAAGCGGATCAAAAGGCTCATTGCGGGCGTAAAGCCATCCGCCGGAAAGATTGCAGGGACTGGCACTGGCAAGGCAAGCTTTCTTAAGCGTGTGGTGCAGGATGTTCTGCTCCCCGACCCGCAGGTCACCTGGCTTCCCGTGCTCTACCGCGCTTCTCGGCGCATTGTGAAGGAGCGCAACATCGAACTGGTGCTCATTACGGTGCCGCCGTTCTCCAGCACGCTCTTGGTCAAGAAGCTACGCAAAGAGTTTCCGCACCTGGCGATTGTGGTCGATTTTCGCGACGAATGGCTATCCACCACAATTGATCTGGTAGGTTACAGCAGCACTACGCGAGCGCGCACCGTGGCGCGCGAAGCTGAAGCGGCAGCTGTTCATCATGCGACCGCCGTGATCGCCGTAACCGAGGCAGCGCGCCGCCAGATTCGGTCCCGATACCCTCAGCAACCCGACGGCAAATTCCGCCTCATTCCCAATGGCTTCGATGCAACCAGATTGCGGCGCGCTGCGCAGGCTGCCGAGCCCCGCGGCGACGGAAGGATTCTTGTCAGCCACATCGGCACGGTGTATGGATCGACTGAGCCGACCTCCCTGGTCGAGGCACTCGAATCGCTGCCGCCCGAGATCAAATCCCGATTCAAGCTTCGCTTCATCGGCCACGTCGAGGAACCGCGCTTCCGCGAGGCGCTTCTCGGACTCGGGGAGATGGTGGAGCTGCTGGGCTTTGTTCCGCAGCACGAAGCTCTGGCCGCAATGAATGAAACCGACTATGTTTTGCTCATCAGCCACGACCCATTGAACGTTGGGGCAAAGTTCTACGATTACGTCGGCGGAGGCAAGCCGATTCTGGGCACCGTTCATACGGAGGGAGAGATTCGGAGGCTGATGGAGGCGTGGCGGGTAGGATGGTGGGCGGGCAGCCGGGATATCGAAGGCATTCGCCAGCTATTTATTGACGCCGCCTCGCGAGGCAATGGATTGCCGGCGTCGTTTCAACCTGACCTTGCAAAGATTGCGCAATATGAGCGCAAGCCGCTCGCCAAGCGATATGCACAACTGCTCCATTCCATTCATGAGGAAGCGGATGACTCCACCGCAGAAGCACGGGCGCCGCAGCCTGCCGGGAAAATTGGCTAGAAATGCTGAAAATCGCCGTTGTTACCGCGCACTTCCCAAGTTCGGCGCATCCTACGATTGGCAGGCCGGCGTTTGAGACGCTGCGCGTTCTTTCACGGCAGTGCGACGTTGAAGTCTTCTATCCGCACGCAGCCTACCCATCCATTCTCAAGCCGCGCGGCCACCTCTCCGCCGCTCTCGATGATTCCTATGCCCTGCCGGGTGTGAAGGTTGATTACTGCGACTATCCTGTGCTGCCACTGGTGTCACGGCCGTTGAATGGATGGATGGCGGCGCGCGTTTTGCTGCCCCGTGTGCGGCGCTTTTCGCCCGACCTCATCTTCAGTTACGTTCTCTACCCCGATGGATATGCTGCTCTCAAAATCGCAAGATCGCTCTCGATTCCAGTGGTGACCATGGGCGTTGGATCGGATGTGCACAACATTCGCGATCGATTTTCATTGATGCACACGCGCACCGTTTTGCGCAGCGCGGACTTCATGCTGGCGATCAGTGAAGATTTGCGCAAAAGAATGGTGGCCATGGGCGCGCCTGCTGAGAAGACCGGCACTCTTGTCAGCGGCTGCGACAGTTCAGTCTTCTACGTTCGAGACCGGCAGGAGGCGCGAAGGCGCTTGAATATTGCCCCTGACGCTGAAGCCGTGGTTTACATTGGGCGGCTGGACTTTAAGAAGGGTCTGCGCGAGCTTGTCGAAGCCGCGGCGTCAATCCATCACCAACGCTCAAACCTGCATGTCTATCTGGTGGGCGATGGACCGGACAGGCCGCTTCTTGAGACCGCCATTCAAGCCAACAAGGCTGCCGGCTACATCCATGCCATGCCCGGCTGCACATTCGATGATGTCGCCGTCTGGATTGCTGCTTCGAACCTGGTCACGCTTCCAAGCTATATGGAAGGTTGCCCGAACGTTGTGCTCGAAGCGCTGGCTTGCGGACGTCCGGTTGTTGCTACGAACGTGGGCGGCATCCCGGAAATCATGAGCGACGCATGCGGAAAACTGGTGCCCCCTCGCGATACTGCCGCTCTGGCGAATGCGCTCGCGTCCGTTCTCGACAAGACCTGGGATGCGGCCGACCTTTCCGCGCACTGGAGCCGAAGTTGGAATGTCGTCGCGTCTGAACTGCTCAGCATCTTTGAGACGCTCATGGCTTCGCGAGAGGCCGCAAAAGCGCATCCAGCCTTCTAGAGCGGTTCCACAGTACTTCTAGCCTCTTCTGGCGCTATCCGAGGTGGCTTTTCCTGATAAAAAGCCACTTAGCCTCATCGCTTCGGGATACAGCAACTGTGGAACCGCTCGAGTCGTCAGCGCCCAGGTTCCTGCTGCCGCAGATAGTCGAAGGTCTGCGCCATTCCATCGGAAGTTGTCACCAGTTGCTTCCATCCCAGCGCATGCAGTTTTGTGTTGTCAAACCGGTTTCCGCCCCAGGCAGCAGCCGCTTTATAGCGCGTAAGGATGGCCGGCAACTGGCCCAGGGAACGGCGATGATAGGCTTCCAGCGACCTGGCCAGCATCCGGGTGGCACAATAGGGCAGCCGAATCGACCGGAGCTTCCTGACATGCTTCTTGTATTCCCGTAGATATCGCGAGGCGGTTGGCAGCTCGTCATCATGCACGTTATACACCTGGCCGGCTGAATCGGGATGCGTGGCCGCCAGCACAATGGCCTCCGCGCAATTAACGACATAGGACAAGGGAAGCAAATTCTGTCCGCCCAGATGGAAGAAGACGGGACCGACCTGCAGACCAACCCGGTTTGAGAACGCGCCTCCGCCGGGTCCATAGATCACACCGGGACGCAGCACGACAAGCTCAAAGCCATCCTTCTTCTGATACTCCCGGAACAGTTGCTCCTGGCGCAGTTTGGAATGAGAATAAGGATCTCGCCACTCCGGGTGAACCTCCAATGGCGTTGATTCGTCGACGCGCGCGCCACGGGAGAGGTCGACCACCCCGTACACACCGAAGGAGCTGATCAGGACCACACGGGTCCTTTCCAAAGGCATGTCCGCGCGCGCCTCCAGAGCTTCAAGCAGGTTGCGCGAGACGACAACCGAGTCGGCAAAGAGTTCCGCCGGCGCTCCTTTCAATCCAGCGGCCAGGTGCAGAACCAGCGCAACGCCGGCCACCGCCCGTGCGCAGTCGGATTTGGATTTCAGGTTTCCGTAGCACAGCTCGAGCTGGCAGCCGGGAAACGAATCCGCCAGCGCCGTAAGCCGCGCTGCCTTGCCGCGGTCGCGAAGAAAACAGCGAATCTCTGTATGACCATGAGCAAGCAGGCGCTCAACAACGTTTACCCCAAGGAAACCACCGGCGCCGGTAACCAGAACCTTCACGCCCGCACCTCCGGATAGACCTGATCGAAGATCCGTTCCATCATCGCCGAAACCCGCAAAATATCCCGATAAGCAATGGGCGGCGGCGTGTCTTTTTCGATGCACTGATAGAACTCGGTCAGCAGCTGGCGCATCCCGTCGAAATAATGAAACCGTGCATGCGAGAAACTGTTCACATTTTTCAGCCCTTGCCGCAGGTAATCCCGCGCCACCAGGAATGGAGGCCCCAGGCGGCCAAGAGCGGAAGGAAACGACTGCTTTCTTTCGAGCACAAGCGTGCGGGCAGCGAAGTCAACATGAGCCGTGTTCTTCGTTCCATAGACGCGCAACGTTTGCCCAACCGGGCGTGCGTTTGCACAGAAGGTCGCATAGGCGCTCGTCTCTGCGCCCCGTATCATCACCCGCAATTCATCGAGAAGCTTGTCCGAATCGGACTCGCCTTCCCCGGCGCCCCTGCAATAGGCAATTGCATGGATGTAGGGCTCGTCCTCGTCAAGGAACGGCACGATCTTGTTCAGGACATGATCCATCATGTTCTGGAACAACCGGCCGGGGAGACGATGCACCCAATGCTCGGGATCGCGTTTCAGAGCCATCCCGAATTCGCCGCCGAGGTCATACCCGACATAGCTCTCGACGTGAACGGGATTGCCGAGCACGCCCGATTCAAAAAGCCGACGCAACTCAAGCGCCTGCGTTTCGAAGTTCGGCCAGTAGTTTACCGTCAGCTTCCGTCCAGCCGCTGTAGCGTCAGCCACAATGGCTTCCGCATCGCGATGGCGCACCGCGACCGGCTTCTCAAGAAACACGTTGCAACCCGCTTCCACAGCCTGACGCGTTAGCGGAAGGTGCGATTGCGGCGGAGTTGTGATGTGCAGGACATCGGGCTTTACCTCGCTCAGCATTCTCGATACATCGCTGTACCAGCGCGGAACGGAGTACCGAACAGCTAACTGCTCGGCCATAATTGGCTCCAGGTCGCAGACTGCTATCAATTGGGCCGAAGGAATTTTTCTGATCTCTTCAACGTGCGCGTCGGCTATCTTGCCGCATCCGACGATTGCCGCCTTTAAAACCATTTCCCTTTCCTTCCCATCTTCGTCTAGATCACATCCCTGTTCAAGTATCGCCCTGCAGACGTCAGATTCAGTAGCCGGACATCTGTGCCTGACGCTCACAATGCATCATACAGTCGGGGTGTGCCAGCTCCCAGGGCAAAGCCACGCTCCTCTGGCCGAGTCGCACTATGCCGCAAGACAGTGGTTATCTCTAGGCGGGGTCAGGACGCGCTGGCCAAAGGTCTAGGGCCGCAAATCTCCTGCCTTCCTCGGCCTGGCGGAGGGAGCGTTGACCTCGGATTCCTGCAGTTTGTAAAGAAGGGATCGATAGCTGATATTGAGCCATTTGGCCGTCTTCCGGCGGCTCCAGCCATTGGCCTGAAGCACCTTCAAGATAATCTCTCTCTCTAGTCCGCGAGTGGCGGCTTTTGTGATCTCCTTCAATGAGATTGGATGGGCCAGATCGATTTCGGGGACGATCTCGCTCGTGACGGGCGGAGCCAGGTCGGCCACCAGGGCCTCTTCATCGCCCATCAAGACGTAGCCGCGGATCAGGTTCTCCAACTGGCGAATGTTGCCCGGCCAGTTAAATCGCTGCATCATGCGCATGGTTTCGCGTGAGAGCGGCTTTGGATCAAGATGATAGGCGCTGGAATGCTGCTCAAGAAAGTAGTCGATCAGCTGAGGCAAATCCGCCGTGCGTTGACGCAATGGCGGCAGGTCGATGGTCACGGCGTTGATACGATAAAAGAAGTCCAGCCGAAAGCTTCCATCCTCGGTTTGCCGCTTCAGGTTCCCATTGGCCGCGCAGATAAGCCGGGTATTGACGGTCCTCGACTCCTGCGCTCCCACACGCATGAAACTTCCGTCCTGCAGCACCTGCAGCAGCTTGGCCTGAATCGACAGATCAAGGCCGCCGACTTCATCAAGGAACAGGGTCCCCATGTGAGCCAGTTCCACGCGGCCGCGCTTTGTCGCATAGGCTCCCGTGAACGCGCCCTTTTCGTAGCCGAACAACTCCGACTCAATCAAGGAATGGGGAATTGCCGGGCAGGTCACCTTGACCCAGGCACCGTTCGACCGGTTGGAACGCGAGTGCAGCAACCTGGCGAAAATATCCTTGCCTGTCCCGCTCTCGCCCTGCACCAGAACCGGCACCGCCGTTTCGGAAACGCGTTCCAGCTTTTCGCGAGCAGCTGCCATTGCGGAGGATCGTCCGAAGATCACATCCATCGGAGGCAGATCGCGAATATCAACGAACCAGGAGGCGCGTGCCAGGGGCATTTACTATCCGTTTCAGAAACTGATGTCCAATGTACTCTGTTGCATCTGATGGACCAGACGCAAGACCATGAAAGGGTTAGAAATCACACGAAAGTAACCTTGCTTCGAACTCTAAAGTGATTGTGCACCGCTTTTCCTCGAAACCCCTTCGTTCAGTCGCGGCAAATTGTGTAAAACCGTGCGCAAAATGCGAAAATATTTTCCACTCTCGATGGTAAGATGTTGTCTGCACCAGTTCAATTTTTTGGGCTCCTCCGACCAATTCTCCAATGAGATGATCCGCGCTTCGGCGGTTTTTTCGGCAGCCCGCAGCAAGTCGTCAAAAGGACAGCTCGAGCTCGCGCGTAATAGCGCTCAGTCGCGAGGGATGGGATTTCCTGGATTTTGTTGACAAGTGCGGGAGGAATTGGGAATGCCAAGAACGCATAGTGGAGCGGCAGTGAAGACGCAGAGCAAGGGCTGTCCACATATCGTCGTACTCGATGGCGATCCTGCAATCCTGGATTATGTGAAGGGTATTCTCGAGGACCGCTTTAAGGTGAGCCTCTACGCAGATGCCGCGGTGTTCAAGCGGAGCCTGCAAGAGACGCCGGCGCCTGACCTGCTGCTGATGGACTGGAACATTGCAGAAGACGAATCGGAGGAGAACGCGCTCGGCCTGCTGGGCAGGATTCGCGCCTCCAAACCGTCATTGCCAATCATCATGTTTGCCTGTTCAGCCGAACTGAAAGAGGTCGTGGCAGCCACGCAAATGGGCGCTGCAGACGTCATCCTCAAGCCTTTCAGAAAAGCCGACATCGATCAGGCGGTGCAGCGGTGCCTCAAGAAGCCAGAAAGCGGGCCGGCCGATGCGGAGGTAGAGGAGATTCCCCTCAACGAGAACACATCCTTTGTCAGGTCCTGCAAGCGCATGCGGGAGATTGAGTCCCAGTGCGTGCTGGTGGCTCGCGCGGATATTCCGGTGCTCATCCTCGGGGAGAGCGGCACCGGCAAGGAAGTTGCCGCGTTGCTGATTCACAAGTTGTCGGCCCGGAGCCAGCAGAGTTTTCTGAAGGTCAACTGCGCGGCTATGCCGGCCGATCTGCTTGAAAGCGAACTGTTCGGCTATGAGCAGGGCGCCTTTACCGGCGCCGTCAAATCCAAGCCTGGGAAGTTTGAGATCTGCGATAAAGGGACGATCCTGCTGGACGAGATTGCAGAGATGCCGACCGTCTTGCAGGCCAAGCTGCTGCAGGTTCTGCAGGATGGGAGCTTTTCGCGCCTGGGCAGCAGGGTATCCGTCAAGGTGGATGTGCGGGTGATTGCCGCAACCAACGTGGACATCAAGGCAGCTATCGCCCAAAAGGTATTTCGCGAGGATCTCTACTACCGGCTGAACGGCTTTACCCTCAAGATGCCGCCACTGCGCGAGCGCACCGAGGAGATCCCGATCCTGTCCCAGCACTTCATGCGCAAAGTCGCCGCGAAGTACGAGTGCGACCCGCTGCCCATCTCGCCTGTCCTTCTGCAGGCTCTTACAGCCTACTCATGGCCCGGCAACCTGCGCGAACTGGAGAATACGATCAAACGCTATCTCGTGCTTGCGGATGAGCGGGCAATCGTAGAAGAGCTGAATCCCTGGCAGCGAACGGCATCCTCGCGGCCTGCAGGGGAAGGTGCGGACCCCGATAGAAGCCTGAAGCACCTCGTGAAGAACCTGAAGGGAGGCGCCGAGGCTGCCGCCATCGCCCAGTCGTTGGAGGTTTCAGGATGGAATCGCAAGGTTGCCGCAAGCGAACTGCAGATTAGCTACAAGGCCCTGCTCTACAAGATCAAACAATACAATCTAAGCCCACCGCCGCGGAAACAGCAAATCATCGTCGAGAAGGCGCCGGGGCTAGACCGGGCGCAAAGTGCGTGACCGTTCCAGCAAAGCATGGCTCTTCGACAAATGCCGCAGAAATTGATATCAAATGCCTGAAGCTGGATTCCTGGGCTTTGCCTGGATTCGGTATTCCAAAATGGGAGCGAGGATTTTCCGGGCAATCCGATTCACAACCTGGAACGGGGATTTGGGTTAGACTCCTTATGGGGAGAAACCTCACCCCATGCACCTCTTTATCATGCCTTGGCATTGTACATACTCAGCGCTTCAGGGATTCGAACCAGTTGCGCACCGAAGCGGTACAGAATTGGTAGCTGCCATCTTATACAACCTAAGCAGAATCAGAAGGATACGTTCTCGCCTTTGGGAATTGTCTGTCTGAATCCAGAGGAAAGGGTTGCCCTGATTGCGAGTAGACGGAGTCAAGCCAGTCTGAAAATGGTAGGCGATCTGAATTCGTTGCCTGGACTGTTAACCGCTAAACGAACTGACTGGCCTGCATTCGACAGAAAAATAGCAAAATGACGAAGTTGACAAACCACTGCAAGGAGATCGACCTGGACTGCCTTGTGAGTCCTGTCCGTTTGCCTGCCTGTTCGGCTCTGGAACACCTCATGCGCAGTAGTCAGAAAACTGTAACGAATGTTGCACCAATCTAGCACGAAGTTGGGATTGCTCTCATTGCAACCCATTCAGTATCATAGAGATACGCTCCAGCTGCTCTCTCGAGTAGCCAGCTCGAACTCAGCAAGAAAGCCCGCTCATTCATGACCGAGACGATGACCACCAAGTCGGAGAAGGTTGTGATCCAGTTCGGAGACAGAACGATCAAGGGCTATTTGGAATCCCCGGCCTGGAACACAATCGAAGAACTGCTGAGCAATGCGCCCCAGAGCTCGCCGGAGAACATCCGCATTCGCCGTCTCGAATCTGATGTGGTCGAGGAGATTTCAATTAAGGATGTGAAAGCGGTCTTCTATGTGAACAGCTTCGATGGAAACCCCGTCCGGAATCATCTCAATTTTCATACCAGGGCGCCCATCGTGCACGGGATATGGATGCGATTTCAGTTCCTTGATGGCGAAGTGATGGAAGGAATCGTTTATAACTCGATTCGGTACCTGGTCGACCCGGGATTCTTCGTTTTGCCTACCGACCCCGGCAGCAACAATAAGCTGGTTTACGTGGTAAAGAGCTGGCTCGTAGACCATCGCGTGCTTGGTTTACGCAAGCTTTAATTCGTGGAGAGACTTTCTCTTAAGATGGAGTAGTCCAGAATCTCCGCCGCGACCCCCGCCCCGGTCAAATTCCTGGAAGTCATCTCCTTGCGGACCAGCTTGCCTCGACACCGAATCTGGCAACTGCTTGATAGCGTAATCTCCGAAGGCATCTCGATCAAGAATTCAAAATCGCGGTCGATCAGTGCGCTGTCTGCCAAAGATAAATAGAAATACACACCGCGATTGCTCAGGTCCCTCGTGTAAGCCGAGATCTCCCGATCGCCCGCGATCACAGTAAGGGGCGCACTTATCCTGAAGCGCTGGCTTCCCCGCCGCTCGGTTGCTGTTGCCGTTTCTTCCGTCATGCGCACCACTTCATTCATAGTTTCAATGTCTGCCGTCGGGTCTGATTCGAAGCGCAAATACCGAGCTTGTGGTAAGTGACTGTCTCCCTTAACCATTACGCAGCGGTATCGCCTTCGCTGACCAGCATAGCCCTGATTGATTGAGACACCAACGTAATTGCAATTTCAGTGCCAAATGATTCAACCCGGAAACGTTGAAGTTAACGACTCGCATTGAAGCTGACATGCAAGCTCTTGCATACCTTGTGGGTACGAGTAAGTCAATAGCCAGCGTGAAATCATCGTAGCAAGCATTGTTTCTGTCCGTCGATAACGAACTATAGACACTTAGAACAATCGCCTTGCCGACGCAGAGTTTTCACCCAGCTTGCTGGCTTTCCTCAAAGAAAGCCGTCGCAACGATCCTGATTTGATTGATTTCAGTGCCCCGACTGAACGCCGGCGCCAGCAGTGAAGCGGAGTAAAACAAGAGCGGGGTCGCATGATAAGGAGAATGCCGAAACCGCGCGCCTTGCTCGCTGACCCCTGCCGCGGCAAACGAGCCTTATACTCCGCACCGCGGCTTGAACTCCGAAACCGACTTGAGGACCCAAGCGACTTGCCTGGAGACGATCCACAATTGCCACGCGCTCAAGACGAGGCTTTAGGACTCCTCGCGGATCTCCAGAAGAGGACCAGGGCCATGCAAAGAAGTCCGGTACCGAGGAGGAACAACGATCCTGGCTCCGGCGTTTCTGTGAGCGTTGTGATCACTCCCACCAACGTACCGTTGCCCTTCGAGATCTCGTTGTCCAGGTGATAGCCGCTCTTGTCAATAAAATAGAAGTGCCCGTCACGGGCCGTGCCGACACGTCTCCGTCCGGTAAAGAGACTAAGATCCTTACCGCTGATATCGACAAGAGTACCTGCCCCACCCCGGGAGTTTTCCCCCGAAGCTCCCGGAGCGAGCAGATTATCGAACGGGATACCAATCTCTTCTGACAACGCAGAGCTGCCAGCACCGATTTCGACCCCCTCATGCCCATTCCGGCCGAGGGGAATCAGCGTCCCATTGTTCGATGCGAGAATCATGTTACCGTCGTTCGGATTGACAGCAAAATTTGAACCACCGACGGAGTAACTGAAAGAGTCAGCTTGTGAGGAAGGGGCGATCGCAAGGATCACGGCGATTGCAAGCGATGCCAGCAAGAACTTTTTCATCATTCCCCCGAAATTTGCGTGTCTTCTACAGCCCCCAGAGCCCCAAAGACCGCAAAATCCCACCTGAGCCATTGAGCAGGCCCTGGTGGTTCATGCCTCTTTATAAGCAACTCCGATGCCAAAGTTAGAGTGTTTAGATTCAGCTAGTTGCGCCTGCGAAGGGTTATCTATGTGCAATATTCTGCACATCAACTTGCTAGAAAGATTCTCTGCTTCCTTAAATGAGGCAAAATTGTCCCGACTTGGCGCGCTTCAGGATTGCTGTACCCAGAGGCATTGCACTCAAGTTGACCCGACCCCAAGGAGGGGCGACCTGGCTAGAAGCACAATCGGGCATACCTGGCATACCTATTCTGAAACCGCTCCAGGCTGACCATGATTTGGCCCGAAAATTCCACTCCGTGCCAGGTCGTCCGGCTTGGCCAGAGCTATTTCGTGCGAAGGGTTCACCATGCTTCGGCAGTCCCGCGGCGAGGCTGCATCTTCGCGAGATTCAGCGCCTCAATTGGTGTCGACAGCGGGTAAAATGTCGTCTTCACGCGCCATCCAGACGTACAGCGTGGGCATAAGGAAAATGCCGATTACCAGGTTCGCAAGCAGGCCCCCGACGATCACAATCGCGAATGGCCGTTGTGAATCGGAACCTATGGCATGGGAAAGTGCGGCGGGCAGTAAGCCGAGGGTGGCCACAAGCATGGTCATCATGACGGGACGAAGGCGCTGAACCGATCCTTCGACCGCGGCTTCGAGGATGTCTTCATGCTTGAATCCATCTGTCGCCATGCGCCGGGCGCGCAACTGGTTGATGAACTCGATCATAATGACGCCCGTCTCGACTGAAACTCCAAACAGCGCCAGGAATCCAACGGCCGAAGAGACTGAGAAATTGGTATGCGTCAGGAAGAGCGCGAGCGGGCCGCCAATCGAGGCCATGATGACCGACACCAGGACCAGGATGGACCACTTGTAGGAACGGAACATCGTATAGAGAATCAGGAAGATCGCCAGCACCGTGATTGGAATGACGAGCGCCATTCGTTTGTCGGCGCGTTTCTGGCTTGCGTATTCGCCCGCCCACTCCAGGTGATAGCCGGAAGGCAGACTGACGTTGTGCCCCACTTTGCTGATGGCTTCTTCCACGGTCGAACCCAGATCGCGGCCGCGCACAGAGTACTTAATGGCGATGTAACGTTGGCCTCCCTCACGATTGATCTGTTCCGCGCCGTCGTCGGTGGAAACCTTTGTCAGTTGCGCCAGGGAGACGCGCTCGCCGGAAGGCGCCGGCAAGCGCACGTCCTCGATGGCCTCGCGGGTGTCGCGATACTGCTTCTGGTAGCGGAGCGTCACATCGTAGCGCGCCTCGCCCTGTTGCACCTGGGTCACGGCGTTTGAGCCGATCGCAGTCTGGAGCGCGTCCTGGATATCGGCGACATTAATGCCCCATCGTGCCGCGGCATCGCGATCTACCGCGAAGTTGAGGTTAGGCTGCCCGACAATACGGAAAATGCCCAGGTCTTCGATGCCGCGAACCGTGGACATCTGGACCTGGATCAGCTCAGCCGTCTTCTCAAGCGTGCGCAGATTGTCGCCGTAGAGTTTGACGGCCAATTCGCCCTTGACACCGGAGACGGCCTCCTCCATGTTGTCGGAGATGGGCTGAGAGTAATTCCAGATGACGCCGGGGAACTTCTCCAGTTGCTCGTCGATGGCCGCAATCAATGCTTCCTTGTTCTGGTGGAAGACGGGGCGCCATTGCTCCTTGGGCTTCAAATCCACAAAGTATTCGGTGTTGAAGAACCCCGCAGTGTCGGTGCCGTCATCAGGCCGCCCAGTCTGGCTGATCACTTGCGTGACCTCTGGGAATGAGGCCATCACAAGCCGCGCCTTGCTGGTGAAGTCGATGCTTGCAGTCGGTCCTTCGCTGGGAGGCAATGTCCCGCGTACCCAGATGGAGCCTTCGTCGAGGTGGGGCAGGAACTCCGAGCCGATGGGTCCGCCAAAAGCCAGGTAAAGGGCGGCAAGAAACAGAACCGCGGAGATGCCCAGCGTGATGTCTCGGTGCAGAATGGCCGCGCGGACTCCCGTGCGATAGTGGCGCGTGAGCCAGTGCATCATCGGATTCTTCCACTCTTTTGCGCCCTTGCTGAAGGCGATGCCACCCATGACCGGCGCCACGAGAATGGCAAAAAAAAGCGCGCCTATCAGGGCAAACATGACTGTCCAGGCCATGGGTTTGAACAGCCGGCCCTCGACTGCCTGTAGCGTGAAGATGGGCAGGTAAGAGGCGATGATAATGCCTCGGGCGAAGAAGACCGGCCGCTGCACTTCGTGCGAGGCATCCCGGATCTTTTGCCCCGGAGTGCGCGGGTCGTCCTTGAGGGACATGTGGCGCACCATGTTTTCAATCATCACCACGCTGCCGTCGACAACCATCCCGAAGTCCAGAGCGCCCAGTGAAAGCAGGTTGGCGGGAATGTGCATGAGATCAAGGCAGATAGCTGCGAACAGGAGCGCAAAGGGAATGGTAAGAGCAACGATAATGGCGCCGCGCACGTTTCCAAGGAACAGAAAGAGAACGATAGAGACCAGGAGCATGCCCGCGGTCAGGTTGCGCTCCACGGTCGTAACCGTGAACTTCACCAGGTCGGAACGATCGAGAAAAGGAACGATCTTGACGCCTTTGGGAAGAATCCCGTTGTTGAGTTGCTTCACCTCTTCGTGAATGCCTTGCAGCACAGGGTCGGAGTCGGCGCCTTTCTGCAGCAGCACGATGCCTTCCACGGTATCCGGATTATCGACAATGCTCCCGTCGGGCCGATGAGTGGCCCGGCCGATCTGTCCCAACCGGATCTTTGGCCCTTGCGAGACGGTAGCGATGTCTTTGATCCTGATGGCCGCGCCGTTCGCGGTCTTCACCACCGTGTTCTCGATGTCCTTTACGTCCGAGTAGAGTCCCAGCGACTGCACGTTGATCTGCTGCGCGCCTTCTTCTATGAAGCTGCCGCCCCCGTTGGTGTTGTTGTTGGCAATCTGCTGCTCCACCTGACCAATGGAAAGACCGTAGGAGACGAGCTTTTCCGGATCGAGCTTGATCTGGTATTCCTTGGTGGGCCCGCCAAAACTCGATACATCCACAACGCCCGTGACGCCCTTGAAGGATTTTTCCAACAGCCAGTCTTCAAGCGACTTTTTCTCCATTACGTCGTAAGAAGGGTTTGTGCTCTCAACGGTGTACCAGAAGATCTGGCCGACGGGGCTCCAATCCGTACCCATCTGCGGAGTCAGGCCGGCAGGCAGATTGACCTGGCTGAGGCGTTCCAGCACATGCTCCCGGTTGATATCGCTGGTGGAGTCGTCGTCGAAGATCAGCATCAGGCTGGAAAGGCCGGCCAGCGTCGTGGAGCGCAGATGGGTCAGGTGCGGGATGCCGGCCATCTGAATTTCAACGGGGACCGTGACCTGGCGTTCAATCTCCTCCGCGCTGCGTCCTGGCCACTGGGTAATGATCTGGACGTAATTATTGGCTACATCCGGATAAGCCTCGATGGGCAGATTGCGGAACGAGACGATTCCCCAGGCAGTGAGCACAACCACTCCGCCCAGAACCAGCCAGCGGTTTTTGAGCGCGAAATCGACGAGTGCGCGAAGCATTTATTGGTTCCCCGCGGTTTCAAGCAGCAGTGCATTGTTGACCACCTGCTGACCGGGCTCAACGCCCGACAGGATTTCTTGCCGGTTGCCACTGAGCATCTGGCCGGCGTGGACCTCGGTCCGCCTGAACTGGTTGTCGCCCGCCGGCACAAAGACCCAATCGCGATCGTGCAGGTGCAACACCGCATCAGCTGGAACCGCCGCATGCGTCTCCGCTTTACGGCTGGTGAAAGTCGCCGTGGCGAACATTCCCAACTTCAGGAAGCCTGGATTCGCAACCTCGATACGCACCTTGGCGGTTCGCAGTGAAGGGTCGAGGATGGGGCCGATATCGCTGACGCGGCCAGAGAGCGGCCGATCGGGATACGCGTTGAAGGTAATCTTCGCCGCCTGGCCAAGTTGCAGCCTGGAAATATCGTTTTCGTAGACATCGCAAACAACCCAGACCTGGGAAAGGTCGGCGATGGTAAAGGCGGTCGCCGAGCCGGAAAGGCCCACGCCCGCGGCCGCCGCGTCTGTCACATTCTGCGCGACAATAATGCCTCCGATCGGCGCATACACATTGACGACACTGGTGGGGTGATCTTTATCAACGCCAAGAGTCTTCAATTGTTCTTCGGCCGCGGTCAAATCCGCTTTAGCGTCCTTCTCGGAATCCTCTGCCTGCTCCGCCATGGCCTGCGAGATGGCGCCGTGCTGGAGCAGATCCTGCGCCCGGCGATAAGCCGTGTTGGCGAGCTGCTCGTCATTGGCAGCCTTGAGATAGGCATCGAAGGCGTTGGTGATATCAGGGCTCTGCACCTTCATGAGCAATTGCCCTTTCTTCACGTTGTCATCCAAACGCGCCTTGATATCGACAACCCGGCCATTGGCGACCGAGATCACGGGAATTTCTCGGGAAATGTCGGGAAAGACTGCCCCGGTAGCGCTCAGTTCGCCGGCCAACTCAACCTTTTCGGCCTGGATGATGGGAAACTTACTCACATCCTTGCTGTCAATGGTGATCAGGTTCATGTCCTGGACCTGGATGACCCGCGCAGGAGGCGGAGCACCATCCCCTTGCGGCGCACTCTTGCATCCGGGCAGCAGCAGAACGGGCATGGCAGCCAAAACATAGAACCATAAAGCCGCGGGTTGGTGTTTGAGCCAGTTATTCGCCATCATTGGATTGCCTCGCGTCCTACCGCAAGATTGAGTTGTCCGGCAGCGGTCAGGTACGAACCGATCAGCTGAACATAGGCCAACTGCACCGTCCGGTATTCGCTTTGCGCGTTGAGAAAGTCCATCAGGGAAGCGCCGCCATGCTCGTAGGAGTAGGTCATCGTATCGCGCACCTTGACAGCCTGATCGTTATATTGCGCCTTGTAGGGCTTGAGTAGCGCAATGCTGCTCTCGACCTGCGCGTAGGATGAGTCAACGTCACTGAAAACCTGCTCCCGTGCCGCCTCGGTGAGCTGCTGGGTGCGGCCGATGTCAATCTGCGTGCGCTGCTTCTCGCCCTGGTTGCGGTCAAAGATGCGCAGCGGCACGTTCACGCTGGCGCCGACTGTATAGCGGCCAAAAGGGTTGTTGAAGGCGGGATTATAGGAGTACCAGGTGCTCCAGGTGGGATCTGCGGAGCCATTCGCGATGGCCAGCTTGTGATTGGTCTCGGCCTGCTGCACTTGTTCCAGAGCCGCGCGCAGATCGGGCCGCTGGTCGAGAGCAATCTGACGAAAAGCCTCAAGCGGCTGCAGGTCTTCAGAGAAATCGAATCGGCCGTCCACGTCGAACTGTTCCACCGGCGTGCGGTCGTCAAGCAGTTGCTCGAGCTGAATCTTTGAAGTGCGCAGGTCGACGGCAGCGGTTTGGAGTTCCGACTCGTACTCGGAACGCACCAACTCGATGCGGTCCAGATCGATCTCGGCAATATCCCCGGCTTTGAAACGGGTGCGGCTGATCTCGATAATCTTGTCGTAATACGCCAGATCTGCAGTCGCAAGGTCGAAAACCGCCTTAGCCTCGAGGGTCTGAACGAACAACGATCGCAGATCGAAGAGCAGATTGCGCTCGAGATCCTGATGCTGCGAGCTGGCGATCGCGGTGCCCTCTTTGGCGCTTTGCAGACGCAAATCACGCTTGTGCTCCCGTTCGTACAGATAGCTGATGCTGGGCACAAGCTGTGCGCCCGTCAGAGGAAGCCAATGCGTTCCCAAACCGGGAGTCGTGTGAGGGGCAATCTGCACCCCATCGCTGGAAAGGCCAATCTGCGGGTTGGGCCGGAGAAAGGCCGTGACCTCCGCGGTCTTCATCTCATCCACGCCGAGGGCATCGGCTTTCAGCTCGGGGTTGGCCCGCTCAAATCGCGCCTTCACCTGGTCCCAGGTGAGAGCCTGCTGCGCCGGACACAATGCTGCCGCGGCCCAGATCAACGCAGCCACAACCCAGCGCTTCCGGGAGGGGAATATCTGCTTCATACACATCCTTTTCGCCATTTTCACGCGGCGCTTATGAGGAGCAAGACAAAGGAATCCTGAATCGAAGCGAGAGGGGGCAATCAGGCTGTGGGGGGAGGGCGGTTTTGGATGGGACCAAGCGCGGCGTCGTCGACACCAGGCTGAATTCTTTCAGGTTGCGCAGGGACACGCTGGGAGACAAAACTCAGTTCGGCAACTGCAGGCACGGGAAGAATCGCCGTCGCCGGAAAAATGGAGTGGTGACTCGTGACTTGGTGGTCGCGGCGCTGGCTTGAATCCGCTTCTGCCGGATTCTGAATAGACCATAAGTCATCGCTCACCGAGATTACCGGAAACAGTATGACGATGAGCATGACGAGGGAAACGAACGACAGACGCCGCTCTGCGATGCCGCGGCGTCCGAGCCGAAGCCACAGAACCACGCTGGCTGTTGCCACAAGCGCCCAGACGGAATTGAAGAAAAGCTCCATGCCCATCGACGATTCTACACCCGGGTTCCGATGAAGGCGCTGATTGCGCCAGCTCCATGGGCATTCCTGCAAATGGGCAGGGAAATTGCGCACAGAGTCCCATCAAGGAAACCCGGACCACACTGCGGCGTTTACTGAACGCAGCGGTAGCGGATCACTTCCCCGTCCAACCGGTATTCCGCCGAACATACGTCGCCGCCGCAGATCATCGCCTCCCCGGCATAAAGCTGGCGGCGCGTTATCAGTCCCAGCGTGCCGCAGCGCGGGCACGACATCACGGCCACAAAAGGATTCTCTGCGTGGCCCATCTTGGCCTGGTTTTCCAGCACGAAAACCGTGCCGGGGTCCATTCTCTCGGGGATCCATTCTTCAAGAAACTGCAAGTCGGCTGACATCGTGCCCTCCAGTGGGTTGATGTAACCGAGCCGAGTCCGATGTTTTGGGGACGGCCCCTTGTCGAACAACAGCAGTTGCGAATCATGGCGTCGCGAAGCCGGTCGGGCTTCGGTTGAAAATCAGTGTTGCCGGGAACGGTCTGGTTCGTCAACCCGCAAACAGGTTAGAGCAGTGACCAGAGGGATTCCCCGAGCCCACACTTTAGTAACACGACCCTATTGCGCCGCAGCGGTCCTTGCCGGGCCCTGCGAGCCCGCGAACTGGTCGATGGCCCGGTAGGTTTCTTCGTTCCTCAAAATGGCCTCTACGTACTCGCGGGTCTGCGTAAACGGAATGGACTCAACAAATTCATCCATGCCGTGGTAGGGCCCCGCAGCCTCCCAGTCCACCACGCGGTTGTCGCCCGCGTTGTAGGCCGCCAGGGCGTACTCTTGTACGCCGCCAAACCGTTCCACCATCTGGCGCAGATAGCGAGTTCCCAGGCGGATATTGGTCTCCGGGTCAAGCAGTTGAAAGGTTTGGAAATGCATGATCCCCTCCTCTCGCGCCATCGCCCTGCCCACCGAAGGCAGCAACTGCATCAGTCCCCACGCGTTGGCATAGGAGATTGCCGAGGGGTTGAACTCCGATTCCTGGCGGATGAGCGAAGCCACCAGGTAGGGATCGAGGTTGTTCTTCGCTGACTCGGCTTTGATCGAGTCCCAGTACGGCTCTGGAAACAGAATCCGCCAGTATGCAAGCGGAAAGGCTTTGATGGGCGCCGAAGCCTCGTAAGGCAACGCCCGCTTGAGGGCCCGCATGGCGCGAAAGTCCTCGCCTTCGGACGCATAAATCTCGGCCACCGCCAGCGCGCTCCACGACGAGGAGTCGGGATCGGCCGCAATCTCCTCCGAAATGTATTCATTCAATCCCGCGTTGGCCAGAAGACGCGCCTTTGCCAGGTGCGGACTATCAGCGGGAACACCGTCCGCCAGACGGGGTTGCGAAACCGGCTGGAAGCGTTCCAGTTGGGGTTCGTCAATCGGCTGCGTATTGCCCAGCGCCGCCAGCCTGGCGCGCGCCAACTGGGCGTAGAAATAATGCTGGTACGCACGGATAATAGCGCGATAGTTGGCCGCCGCATGGGCCGGAGAATGGTCCTGCGACTCGTAGAGCCGCCCCCGCCAATAGAGCGCAGAGACAGTTTCTGCGGCCATGGGATAAAGCCTGATCTGGTCGTCGAACAGGCGCGCGGCGTCATCATAGAGCCCCTGCCGGTAGTTCAGCCAGCCAGCGCGCCAGTGGGCGGCCGCGGCATTCTTGCTGTCTGGAAAATGAGCGGCGAGGTACTCGTAATAAGCCGTCGCGGCAGGGTAATCGTGCTTGAGCATGTACATGTTGCCGCTCGAGAACAGCGCCTCTGCAAGCCATGGACTGGCGGCAAATCTCTGCTCCATCTCCTCAACAATGCGCTGTTGCTCTGCCGTGTCGTCGCGGTCCCTGGCCAGTTCCATCAGCAGGTAGAGCCGCCGGGCGCCGTTCTCGTCCGCCGTATCGGGCAGTTCCTGCACCTCGGCCACAGTCAGGCGCTTCAGCTTCAGGTCGCACGCGGCCCTGGACCCCGCAACTGTATTTCGTTCCTCGTCGCTCAGTGCAGGCGTCCGCAGCAGTGCGCCATATTGCTCGGCTGCGTCGCCGTAACGCCCGGCGCTGTAATAGGCATCGCCAAGGCTGCGCAACTCGGCAGGCGTTAGGTTCGCCTCGGCGCCCATCTCCGTGAGCATGGCGCGCGCAACCTCCGCATCCTGGGCTAATGGATGACCCAACAACAATTGTTTGAACCTGCGCACGGCCGCCTCTCGCTGGCCGAGCGCATACTCCACCTGCCCCAAGGCAAGCTGAAAGCCGGTGCGATTCTCGGCGGCCAGGCCCGCAGCCTTTGCCAGCACCCGCTCGGCCCCCGCGGCGTTGTTCATGCCCAGCAGCACGTTGGCCTCGAGCTCCGGCGCCTGCACATCGAAAATACTGTCAGGATAGCGATCTGCAAATCCATGCAGCAAGCCCTCGGCTGCCGCATCCTGGCCCGCATCGTGGCTGGCCTGAGCATCAAGAAAGTCAGCATAATCGGCCAGTTCCTGGCCTGCGGCACGCGCCTGACGCAGGCTTTGCTCCGCTTCCTTATAGCGCTTGTCCAGCAAGTATGCATGGCCCAGCGCCAGGTAAGCGGCCGCCGATGCCTCGCCGCTGTGCCGGTGCGCATAAGACGATACGCCCGCATACGCTTCGGGAGTGCGCAGGGTGGCCAGTTGCTTGGCCATGGGCCGCAGCTCGGTCGAGGCCACAAATGCCTTGTGAATCCGCGCCAGACGCGCGGCTCTGGCCGCGCGTCCGGACGCGCTTGCGCGGCTCGAAGGCTTGCGGCTCCTGGCGCTTCGCTTCTTCACCACCCTCGGCTTGGTTGTCGTTGCCGCCTTATCGGTCGACCCAGAACTGCGGGAGGGTACAGTTGATCTGTCCTGCGCGAGCCCTGACACCGGCGCCACAGCCATCAGCACCGAAAGCAGGTATGCGAGGCATCGGGCCGCCGGCCGGGAAGGGATGTCTGGGGAAAGCGCTGCCCTCATATCTTCACTCTATGCCGCCTGGACTCCTGAGAGACGCATGGGAACCACCAGGGTTACCGCGGCACGCCTCCTTGCTGGCCATATCGGCTCGCCTGTCCCGTTCTGTCTAAGAAATGACGGGCATAACGGCGGGAATCTCAATGGAGATCAGTGTGCCGCGGCCGGGGTTGCTGACCACATTGAAGTGTGCCTGGTTGCCGTAGAGCACTTCGAGGCGCTCCTGGACGTTCTTCATGCCGATGCCGGCGCCGGAGCGGCTCAGCGCCGAGACGGGACGGTTGCCCATGCCCACGCCGTCGTCGGCCACCTCAATGAGCACCCGATCGCCGTTGAGGCGGCTGCGCAAGGTGACTGTGCCCCCGTGGATGCGCGGCTCAAGGCCGTGCTTGATGCTGTTCTCAATGAGCGGCTGAAGCAGGATGCTGGGCACCAGAACCTCTAAAGTGCGCGGATCGATCTCTTTTTCGACCTTCAGCTTATCAGCGCCGAAGCGGACCACCTCGATGTCCAGGTAGTCGTCGGTGAAGCGGAGCTCGTCGCGAAGTGGGACGTAGGTGTCATGGTCCTTGAGCAGGGCGCGGAGGATGTTGGCCAGCTTGACGGTCATTTCGCGGGCCAGCTCGGGCTGGCTTCGCACCAGCGCGGCGATGGAGTTAAGCGTGTTGAAGAGGAAGTGAGGATTGATCTGGCGCTGCAGGGCGTCAAGGCGGGCCTCAAGCAGGAGCCGCTTTTGCTCTTCGAGCTTGAGCTCGATGCGCAGGGCGTTCCAAACCTTGAGTGCGATGCCGACCACCATGGGGGCGCAGAGCCAGACCAGCACCTGCAGCCCCCAGTTGGAGGTGGTGAGGGCGAACAGCCGACGCGGCGCAGGCGGGCTGGGGATGTTGCGCGCAACCCACTCGCGGCAGATTTCGAGAGCCGCGATGAGAAACAGCATCATGATCTGACGGTCGATGCGGGGCTGGCGCAGGTTGCGGCGCACCCATCGCCACAGGCTCAGGTCGATAAACGGCGTGAATGACCAGATTTCGTCCATCTCGACAAAACGCCCCAGCAGACCGGCAGCAAGACCGAGGGCGGCGTTGAACGGCAAGGTCAGGTATTCGTGATGAAACAGGGCGGGAACGGAAAGGACCACGCCGCCGAGCATGGCCCATCCGGGGCCGAGGAGCAGGCCAAGCAGGATGACGGTTTCAAAGGAGATGTCGGCGGCGAGAAAGTTGGGTACCTTGGTTCGAACCCAGACGCCGAGAGTGAGCGGCACCAGCAGGAAACCCAACAAAGCCGCCGTCTGGCCGTGGCGCCGATGCTCGGCAAACAGCAGGCGCTGGAAGGTGCGCGACCGAGCCAGGGCGCTGGCCACGGCCGCGGCCACCCCCAGCTTGACCAGCAGCGTGATGAGCAAGAGCGTATCGGTCACCCAATCAATGTAACGCGCCATGGATGCAGACATCTAATTGGGAACGAGCTTTTTGCTCTGGGTGCCCCAAGTTCCGATTTTGAGACCCGGGAAGGCAAATATCCAATCCGTCGCAGCCCCTGGACGGGGTTGTAACGGCGGACGCAGGCGCGACAAACCGCGCAAAGTAGAATAGGGCTATGGGATTTGAGAGCGTAAAGAAGATCGCCGAGGCGGATTTTCCCACCCGCTGGGGGGCCTTCCGCATCCTGGGGTTCGAGGGTGTAACGGCCGCGCCGCGCGATTGCCGAGAGACAGGCGGCGAGGTCAAGGGCGAGATCGAAGGACTGGTGGCGCTGGTGATGGGCGACATTCACGCCGCGCCGCCCCTGGTGCGCATCCACTCGCAATGCCTCACGGGAGATGTTTTTGGTTCGCTGCGCTGCGATTGCCGGCTGCAACTGGAGCTGGCGCTCAGCGAGATCGGCAAAGCCGGCGCGGGTATTCTGCTCTACGAACAGCAGGAGGGCCGCGGCATCGGCCTGATGGCCAAGCTCAGGGCTTACGAACTGCAGGACCAGGGCATGGACACGGTGGAAGCCAACGTCAAGCTGGGGTTTGCGGCCGACTGCCGGGGCTACGAACTGCCCGCCGAGGTGCTGAAGCTGCTCGGCGTGAAACGTGTGCGGCTGATGACCAACAATCCGGAAAAAGTGGCGGCGATGGAGTCGGCTGGCATTGCCGTTGCCGAACGCGTCTCCGCCGAGGTTGAGCTGCAGGAGAGCTTCGCGGGCTACCTGAGGACCAAGCAGGAAAAAATGGGGCACATTCTGGAGACGGTAATTACGGAAGACCAAGGGGAGTAGGCAGCTTTCAGCTTTCGCCCGACAATTCGAGATCGCTCGGTTTGCTCAGAACAACATCTTTTTGGTCTAGCCAATAATGACTTGGGAAGAAGTTCAATCTAGGGCCGCAACGCCTTGAGCAGTCTGGTTGTGGTGACTACTTGGCCTGTGTGGCGCTGGGTGTGGTCGGCTACGTGGATTAGCGCGCCGCCGGTGCTGGTGGGCAACTGCTTGCGGCCGACACCGCGAGGAGCTTCGAGATCGGCGCTGGCGAGGGCGCGGATGCGGTACGCGGCGTGCGAGAAAGAGGCTTCAACTTCAGCAAGAAGCGTCGCCAACGTCTCATCCCCGGATTGCTCTGACTTCAAAGCCGTCAACTGCTCGGCGGTAAGCTGATTCCCTTCCGCATAGCTGAGCAAACGGTCAGTTGAGCGCGCAATATGACGCAGGTGGAAGGCCAGCGAGGGCAGCCCGTGCGGCAGGGCGTGGACTTCAGCATTCGTGAGCCCCACGGTCCATTTGGTGAGATCGTCAAGGGCGAGGTCGAGAGCATGGAGAACAGCGCGGCCCACAGCCGGAATCTCGGCATGAGTTCCGCGCAGCCATGGCTCGACGTAAGGAGAAGACAAGGGGGGCTCACTCATGGGAAGACGTCCTGGGTTTTGAAATCAGCTCAGCCCGCGCTCTTGACACGAACGACCGTGATTTTTTCAAATCCCTCTTCAAAGACGGGCGGCTTGAGCTTTTCTGCCATTTTGCGCATGATTTCTTCGCTGACCGAGCGATCGCGCTTGCGATTGCGCTCAAGGCAGACCTCGAGAGGCACATCGAAGAAAACCGCCTGTGCCTCGTAGCCGAAGCTTTTTGCCATCTTGATCCACTGGCGGCGCTCGTGCGTGGAGAGATTGGTCGCGTCCACATAGTTCGCCGGCATCCGGGCGATGAGGCGGGCGCGCAGCAGCGAGCGAAGGGTGGAAAAGACCAGGCCCTGATAGCGCTGTTCCTCAACATCGTCGAAAAGGATGTTGCGCAGCAGGTCGCTCGAAAGCGGAGTGATGCCGCGACGGCCGAACCATGTGGTTTTTCCCGAACCTGGCAGGCCGATGGCGAGCACGACAAAGCCTTTGGGCGCCAGTGGCGAGCGTTCGGGTTCGACGGCAGGCGCCGATGGCATTTCGGGCTGTGTTTCGAGTTCGAAGCGGCCAGAATCGGCGGGCTCATTCCACTCCGGGCGAGCGGCCCGGTCGGGGCGCGGCGTACGCGTCGATGCAGGCGGCCGGGATTGCGGCTCGGGACGGGAACTCAAGGGACGGACATTCTGGGGAGGAGGATTCTGGGGCCGTTGGGACGCAGGGAACGCCGGGAGATCTTCCGGGTAGAACGGAACCAACGGAGCTGGTTGATTCGATGGAAGTTCCTGGCCGATCTTGCCTGTGGATTCCGATGTATTGGGAGCGCGTCTGGAACGTCTTCTCATGCCGGCTTGAACACCTTCGATCTGATATCCGAATCATACAATACCCCAGGTGGAAACCCGCAGGCGGGCCAAACTGTGTGCATCCCGTCACATACAGTTCCGCATTGGAACGAGCATCCTAGCGGTGAGCGGTTTCCTGTACGGAAGCGGAAGCCGGGCTGGTTTTCATTTTGGCCGCGTTCCCTTGAGTGTTACGATTTAGAGTTTGGTAGATTTGCCTTTCCGGTCTATTCCAGACGCCACCAAAGCACCCACGACAGACCCACCGACTACGAAGGAGAAATGACACATGGCAGTAAAGGTTGGTATCAACGGCTTCGGCCGGATTGGCCGCAACGTTTTGCGCGCCGCGCTTGGTAACAAAGAGATCGATTTCGTTGCCGTTAACGATTTGACGAGTCCGGCGACGCTAGCCCATCTGCTGAAGTATGACTCGATTCTGGGCAACCTGAAGAACGAGATCACGGCCGGCGAAGACTACATCACCGTGGACGGCAAGAAGATCAAGGTGTGGGCCGAGCGCGACCCCGCCAAGCTGCCCTGGGCAGAAGTGGGCGCGCAGATTGTGGTCGAGTCGACCGGGCACTTTACCGACGCGACCAAGGCCAAGGCGCACCTCGGCGCAACCGTGAAGAAGGTCATTATTTCGGCTCCGGCCACCAACGAAGACATCACGCTGGTGCTCGGCGTCAATCAGAATAAGTACGATGCCTCAAAGCACAACATCATTTCAAACGCTAGCTGCACCACCAACTGCCTGGCGCCGGTGGTCAAGGTTGTTCTGGAAACCTGCGGCCTGGTCAGCGGCATCATGACTACGATTCACAGCTATACGAACGACCAGGTAATTCTTGACTTTCCGCACAAGGACCTGCGCCGGGCACGCGCTGCCGCACTAAACATGATTCCCAGCTCAACCGGCGCCGCGAAGGCTCTGAAACTGGTGATCCCCGAAACGGCCGGCAAGCTGGACGGGTTCGCGATCCGCGTCCCCACGCCCAATGTCTCGATCGTCGACCTGACCTTCATCGCCGAAAAGCCGACCAGCGTGGAAGCGTTGAACAATGCTTTCAAGGCCGCAGCCGCGGGCGAACTGAAGGGCATTCTGGGTGTTGACGAAAACCTGCTGGTCAGCTCGGACTTCAAGGGCGATAAGCGCAGCTCGATCGTGGACGCGCCTTTGACCAAGGTCGTTGGCCAGAGCGTGAAGGTGCTGAGCTGGTATGACAACGAGTGGGGCTACTCGAACCGCGTGGTCGACCTGATCGGCTTCCTGGTGGGAAAAGGCCTGTAAAGACAGTGGTTAGTGAACAGTGGACAGTGGTCAGTTTCGTCTGATCCCTGCCCACTGTTCGCCTTGAACAGGCCACCGTTCTCCGTCCATCGTTTGACTTTCCACTGTTCACCAAAGGAAGACCCCATGTCCAAGCTTTCCATTCGCGATATCGATCTCGCCAACAAGCGGGTTTTCATCCGCGTCGACTTCAACGTGCCGCTGACTGAAGACGGCTCGACGATTACCGACGACACGCGCATTGTGGCCACGCTGCCCACTATCGTTTACGCGCTTCAGAAACGGGCCAAGGTCATTCTGGCCTCGCACCTGGGCCGTCCCAAGGGAAAACCGAATCCGAAGTACTCGCTGCGACCGGTAGTCGACCGACTGCGCGAACTGCTCGACAAGCAGTTGGGCGAAAGCGTGAATGTGGCTTTTGCTCCGGACTGCATTGGCCAGATTGCCGATGAGATGGCGCGGCAACTCGAATCCGGACAGGTGTTGCTGCTTGAAAATCTGCGCTATCACGCCGAGGAGGAAGCCAACGACCAGGCGTTTTCAAAGGCTCTGGCTTCGCTGGCCGACGTCTATGTGAACGACGCCTTCGGCTCGGCGCACCGCGCGCATGCCTCCACCGAGGGAATCACGCACTTTTTGAAACCCGCCGTGGCTGGCTTGCTGATGGAAAAAGAGATCACCTATCTGGGCAAAGCTCTGGAAGCTCCGGAGAAACCCTTTGTGGCGATCATCGGTGGCTCAAAGATTTCCGGCAAGATCGACGTGATCGACAATCTGCTCGACAAGGTGGATACGCTGGTGATTGTTGGGGGCATGGCGTATACCTTCCAGCGGGCGCTGGGTGTGGCCACCGGCAAGAGCCTGGTAGAAGAAGACAAGATCGACATGGCGAAGGCGGCACTGGAAAAGGCCAAAGCCAAGGGCGTGAAGCTGCTGTTGCCAGTGGACAATATTCTGGCCGACAAGTTTGCGGCCGACGCGAATACGCAGCCGTGGGATACGGCCGTGGACTTCCCCGCCGACTGGCAGGGGCTTGACATCGGTCCCAAGTCGATTGCGGCGATTGAAGACCTGGTTTCAACGGCGCGCACGATCGTCTGGAACGGGCCCGCGGGAGTATTTGAGTTTCCGCGGTTTGCGGTGGGGACCAACGCAATTGCCAGGGCTGTTGCGGCCAACAAGGCGGCCATCTCGATTATCGGCGGCGGCGACTCGGTGTCGGCGATCAACCAAGCCGGCGTAGCCGATCAGATTACTCACATTTCCACTGGCGGCGGAGCGAGCCTGGAGTTTCTTGAAGGCAAGAAGCTGCCTGGGGTTGAGGCACTCACGGATAAATAAATGTATTGTCATTCCGATGTGAATGGGGAGCGGATTCAGGCGAATCCGCTCCCCAAATTCTTGATCGCTGCTACCATTGACCAGGATGCGGCGTCATGGGCGATGAAGGATTGCAAGCACTCCATCGGGCGCACCTGGAACTTACTGCGGGAGAACGAGAGTGGAATATTACACGCGTGTCTTGTCAAAAGACGAGGAGTTCCCGACCTTCGACGAGTTGGCAGACATCATCCGCGCCGAGCATCCGCATTGCAAGCTGACGATCGAAGAGGGTGATGAAGAGGAATGGGAGACGCTTCTGATCTCGGGTGACGACGAGGTTGAAATCGCGCTACTCCAACGCGATCCCGTTGCCGATGGTTCGGTTGGTCAGGATGAGATCGCGGACTTTCTCGAAGACCTGAAGGAGTGCAAGCCTGAAAGCGGCGTGGCCTGGCTCGATAATTATCTGGCGTCGGTGAAGACCATTTATGCCTTTCAGCATTTGCAGGGAGCCGATTCGGAAGAGGGATCAGCGGCTTTACATGGGTTGCGCTCGGCGCTTTGGGAACGCGGGAACTCGATTATTCAGGCCGATCTTGAGGGATTCACCAACGAAGAAGGCTTTCACATCGTGTGGCAGTTTTCTGACACTGTTTCCGGGGCGTGGAACATGGGCGTTCTGAAGGATGGAAACTGGCACCACTTCAAGATGGACCTTGGCGATCCGGATCACAGGGCCGCGTTCATGGCAGGCGAAGTACCGTCGGATGTGACTTCAGTGCAACTGTCCGGGACAAACGATTGACCGGACACTTGCTGCCTTTGGCCAGATGCGGCGATTTCCCCGTTGTGCCCGCCGTCACCCAGAGTGCTGAAACCCATCGACTAAAATTGAGTTGAGGAACCTGCCAAATGTCTCGTAAAGCATTGATAGCCGCCAATTGGAAGATGTACAAGACGCCCGCGGAAGCCAAGGCGTTTGTTGAAGCGTTTTTGCCGCTCGTTGCCGGACACACGCGTGACGAGATTGCCCTGTTTCCATCGCCGGTGTTGTTGCCCACGGTGATTGCCGCCGTCAAGGGTTCAAATGTCGCCGTGGGAGCACAGAATATTCACTTTGCCGAGGAAGGCGCCTACACCGGCGAGACCTCCGTAATTCAGCTTTTGGCCGTGGGCGGCACGCATACGCTGATCGGCCACTCCGAACGGCGGCAGTACTTTGCCGAGACCGATGAGATTGTGAACAAGAAGCTGCACACCGCACTGAAGCACGGAGTGGTGCCCGTGGTCTGCGTGGGCGAAGTGCTCGGGGAGCGCGAGTCCGGCAAGACCGCGCAAGTACTGAAGACCCAAATTACGGGAGCATTTGCAGGCATCGGCGCCGCGGCGGCCGCTCCGATAGTGATTGCTTATGAGCCGGTGTGGGCCATCGGCACCGGCAAGACGGCCACACCGGAGATTGCCGTGGACGCTCACAAGATTATTCGTGCCGAAGTGGGCAAACTGCTGGGCGCCGATGTGGCCGCGGCGATTCGCATTCTCTACGGCGGCAGCGTCAAGCCGGACAACGCAGCCTCGCTGTTGGGGCAGGAAGAGATTGACGGGGCGCTGGTGGGCGGCGCAAGTCTAAAGCCCGATTCGTTTGCGGGGATTGTGAAGTATTGAAAAGGGAGCGGGGCTGGCGGGATTATAGCGGTTGGCTGCGATCGGTCCATTCGATTCAGTTGCTGACCTGAGTTGGCTGGCTGGGCGATGAAGTTCAAAAGGGCTGTCTGGAGAAGAGACTCCGGACGGCCCTTTTGTTTGCGGTTATGGCGGTTTCAGGATTGCCGTACCCAGAAAGCAATGCACTCGAATCTACCCGACCTGAAGGAGGGGCGACCTGGCACAAAGCACGATCGTGCACCCCTATCCTGAAACCGCCCTAGAAATTGGCAATCCAGCCCTGGAGCAAGGCCGGGAAGCATCCAAGGACGACGACCGTAGCCGCGATTGCCAGCAGCACTGTGAGCGTGACGGGATGGGCCTTGATAGGCGTTGTGTCAACAGCAGGCATGACATAGGCGCGCTTGAGGACTTGCAGATAGTAGTAAAGTGAGACGGCGCTCATGGCGACGGCCAGAGCGACCAGGGCGAACGGAACCGGTCCGGCACCCACGCTGAGGACGGCGGCGAAAAGGTTGAACTTGGCCCAGAAGCCGACCAGCGGCGGGATGCCAGCCAGCGAAAGAAACAGCACCAGCAGCGCCGCGGAAAGAAGCGGGTTCCGCTTGTGCAGTCCGAGGAAGGCGTCGAGCCGGTCGCTGCCGACCGCGCGCTCAACGACAGAAACCACCCCGAAGGCGCCGATGGTGGTGAGCCCGTAGGTGAGAATGTAATAGAGGATTGCGTTGGTGCTGAGGGGCGAATGTGTGAAGAAGGCAAGCGCGAGCAGGATGTAGCCGGCGTGCGCAATCGCGGAATAGGCGAGCAGTCTGCGCACACTGGTTTGGGCCAGAGCCGCCAGATTGCCCAGAAGCATGGAGGCGACGGAAAGCGTAGTTAGAATCAGCGTCCACGGAATGGAAAAGCCAAGATAGACGGGCAGGCGCGGAGTGCCGGCAGGGGGCCTCATGGTGGTCACGTGGGCAGTGAGTTGGCCGCCGTCGAAGACATGACTTGCCGCTGTGGCGATGGAGATGAGCAAGGCGAAGCTCGCCACTTTTGAGACGGAGGCGATAAAAGCCGCTGCCGGAGCGGGCGCGCCCTCATAGGTGTCGGGGGCCCAAAGGTGGAATGGAACCGCTGCCACCTTGAATCCCAGGCCCGCCGCGATGAGAACGATGGCGACATACAGCAAGGGAGCGGCGTGGTAGGCGTTCCATCCATAAACAGCCAGCAGGATCTGGTGGAGATTTGTCGATCCCGTGATTCCGTAGAGGTAACTGAATCCAAAGAGGAGGAAGGCCGCCGACATACCACCGAACAGGTAATACTTCATCGCGGCTTCGGCGCTCTTGCCGGAACTCTTTGCAAATGCCGTGAGGATGTAGAGGCCCAGGCTCAGCAACTCAAGCCCCACAAAGATCACCAGCAGGTCCTGCGCCGCGGCAATGATCAAGCCTCCCGCGGCGGCCATCAGCACTACGGCCACATACTCGCCCGCGTTGCGCGTAAAGACAGCATCGATGAGAAGCAGCAACGTAAGCGCGGTGAGCACCAGGATTCCGGATTGTGCAACTGCGATGTAGCCACCCGCAGCGAGCAGCGTAAGCCCGCCGTAACTGAGCCCCGCATTGCCTTGCACCTGCAATGCCCACAAGGCTCCGCCGCAGCCGGCGACGCCAAGCAGTGCTGCGACAGCAACGCGCGTGCTAAGCACCGCCTTGCGAAGCAGACCGAGGTCGACAACCAGCACAAGAAGCGCCGCGATTTCGAGTGCCGTCTCCGGCAAGGTTGCGCGGAAGAGATCGAGGTAGTTCATTGTCCCCCTCCCGCAAGCAGCGCCTTGACGGCTGGTTCAATGGTGTCGAGAAGAATTCTTGGGTAAAGGCCGACGAACAAACTTACTCCGACGAGCATGACCACTCCGGTGATCTCGGGCCAGGAGATGGCTGCCAGCTCATGCGACGGCTCGTGTTCCTGCTCAAGAGTGTGCGCAGTGGGAAGCACATCGCTGAAGAAGGCCTTCTGCAAGGCGCGCCAGGTGTAGGCCACACCCACGACAATGCCGACGCCGGCAGCGATGGTCCACCATGGTTTGGCCATCCATGCGCCTACCAGGACTTGCAGCTCGGCGACAAAGCCGGAGAAGCCGGGCAAACCCATTGAGGCCATGCCAGCGATCACGAAAGCCCATGCGGCAAAGGGCAGCCGCCGCGCCAGGTGCATGGTTTCGAGTTCGGCCAACTGACGCGTATGGGTGCGGTCGTAGACGATCCGTCCGACGATGGCGAACAGCAACCCTGCGATGATGCCGTGCGAGAACATTTGCAGGACGGCGCCAGTCATGCCGATCTGGTTAAGCGTCATGAGGCCGAGGAGCACGAAGCCCATGTGACTGACGCTGGAGTAGCCGATGACGAATTTGAAGTCGGATTGCGCGAGGGCTACGAGCGCGCCATAGACGATGCCGATGATCGCGAGCAGCGCAAATACATCGCGCCAGGAACCGATACCGACGAACGAGAATCCCCAGGGATCGAGGCCGCGTGGAAAGAGCCAGATGCCGACACGCAGGCAGCCGTACGCACCTAGCTTCATCACCACACCGGCCAGAAGCATGGAAGCAGCGGTAGGCGCCGCAACGTGACCGGTCGGCGCCCAGGTGTGGAACGGCCACATGCCTGCCAGAATCGCAAAGCCGGTAAACACCAGCGGGAAGCACCACATCTGAAAGTGCGGCGAAAGACCGGCGTGCGCAAGATCGATGAGGCTCGTGGAGTGGCTGCCGGAAGTGCTGTAGGCGGCGAGCAGTCCGATGAGTACCATGGCGGAGCCGACGAAAGAGTAGAGCGCCAGCTTCATGGCTCCATACTCGCAGCGCGTGGAACCCCAGATAGCGATGAGGAAGTACTTGGGGACGATGGCGATTTCGTAGAAGACGAAGAGCAGAAACAGATCGAAGCTGAGAAAGACGCCGTAAACGCCGCCGATAAGCGCGAGATAAAAGGCGAAGAATTCGTTGGTGCGCAGTTCAACGTTCCAACTGAACAGAACACCGGCAACGGCGGCCAGGCCGGTCAGCAGCACCAGCACGCGGCTGATACCGTCGGCGGCCAGCAGATAGTGAATGCCCATGGAGGGGACCCAGGGCGCGTCGACGATCACGATGCGGCCCTGGCCCGCACCGGCGGCAAAGCCAGCTACGGCAAGCGCAAGACCGGCGACGGCGAACAGCAGCGCGAGCCAGCGCGCCGCACCTGATTTGCTCTTGGGCAAGAGCGCCTGGACAAGCGCCCCGGCAAACGAGAGATAGATCGTGTACGCCAACATCTAAAATCTCCAGTGAGCCAGCAGGTTAACGACCGTGGGGTTGACGCTTGCCACAATAATTTGGGGCACAAGACCGATGATCAGCATGAGACCAATGACCGGGGCCATGGCAATGCGCTCGCCGTGGTCCAGATCAGGAAATGCGGCCCAATGCTCGGGTACGGGACCGGTGAAGACTTTCTGAATGACGGTGAGGATCACAGCCGCGGTGACCAGCAGGCCGAGAACAGAGACCGTCGCTGCCACCCAGGCCAGAGGAAACACGCCACGGAAGATGAGGAACTCGCCGACAAATCCGTTGAGGCCGGGCAGGCCGAGCGAGGAGAAAAGCACAATGCCCATGAGGCCCGCGAAGACGGGAGCCGGTTTGCGCAAGCCGCCGAAGTCATTGATGCCGCGCAGGCCGCCGGTGCGGAACTGGATCATCGAAACAAACCAGAAGAGAGCCGCAGCGGTAATGCCGTGGTTGAACATCTGCAAGATGACGCCGTTGAGCGCCGCAGCTTGACTGGCGGCCACTGCGGCGCCGGCCGTGGGAACAGCCAAAGCGAAGATGCCTAGCAGGCAATAGCCCAGGTGATTCACCGAAGAATACGCAAACACGCGCTTGAGGTCTTTTTGCGCAGCGGCGGCCCACGCACCCATAACCACCGTGGCCGTGGCAAGAACAAGCAGAGGCGTACGCATCTGCGCAATCTGGTGGCCGAAGAGCGGCAGCGCAATGCGCAGCAGACCGTAGACGCCCATCTTCGACATGGCGCCGGTGAGCAGCATGGTGACCGGCGAAGGCGCCTCCGCGTAGGCCTCGGGCAGCCAGGTGTGGAAGGGAATCATGGGCACCTTGACCGCAAACCCGGCAAGTGCGCCGATGGCCAGCCAGATGGTGACCGGCCCCAAGTGCGCTGTGACCATCTGCTCAAGTGCGCCGGTTGAGGCGAGTTGCGTGAGTACGCCGAAGTCCATGCTGCCGGTAGATAGAAAGACGGCGAGGAAGGAGAGCAGCAGCGCCACGGAACCAGCCATCGTGTAGACGAAGAACTGGGTGGCCGCAGGGCCGCGGCGCGGTCCGCCCCAGAGCTTGATGAGGAAGAACGCCGGAATCAGGCTGAGCTCCCAGAACAGAAACCAATGGAAAAAGTTGAGCGCGGTGAAGGAGCCGAAAAGTCCCGACTCGAGCACCAGCACCAGGCCGAAGAAAAGGCCGGGCTGGTGGTGCACACGGTGCGCCGCATCCACCGACATGAGCGTGACGATGGCCGAAAGCACCAGCATGAGCGCGCCAAGGCCGTCCACACCAAGGTGATATTCGATGCCCAGCGACGGCGCCCAGGCCACGCGCTCCACCAGTCCCATGCTTCCATCCGCGGGCAGTTGAGTCCAAATGAAGAACGCGAGGGCGAGGCTGGCGATGGTTGTAAAAAGGGCCACGGCGCGCGCGTGGCGGGCGGAGAAAAGCGCGACCACCGCGCCGACGAGCGGCAGCACGGTGAGGATCGTGAGAATCGGAAATCCGGTCGACATTGCGTTCATGGCCGGCTGCTCCAAATAAGAATTGCCACAAGCGCAACGACGGCGAGCGCCAGGATTCTCAGGTAGGATTGCACGCGGCCATTTTGAATGCGCGCCAGCAGGCCGCCGCTGGTTGAGATCTCTTCGCAACCTTTGTCGAAGGTTCCGTCCACCACGTTGGTATCGAGAAAACGGTTCAACTGCGCCCACAGGCGGAACATCCATGCGACGCCGGCAACCACTCCGCCCCAGACGCGGCGGTCAAACCAGTCAGCAACTCGCGCCCACCAGGAATAAAAGGCAATGACTGTGAACCCATAGATCTCATCCACATAGAACTTGTCGCGGAGAACCGCCCAGATCCAGGGTGCGGCTTGTTCGAGCGCATCCGGCGCCTCGGCCTTCGGGGATTTGTTGCCGTAGATCCACCAGCCAAGACCGAGACCTAAAAACACAACCAGAGATGAGGTTGTCATGAGAGCCAGAAGACCCGGCTCGACAAAGCTGTGAAGATTGAAGCTGGCTGCGCGGCCTTCAAGGAAGGCACGGAACCATGGCCAGGCAGGGGTTCCAATCGCGCCCAGGGCGATGGCAAAAAAGGCCAGGATCGCCAGCGGGACGGTCATCACCACTGGACTTTCGTGCGCCTGCTTGTGGCCGCGGTACGCGCCGAAGAAAACATAGGAAACTTGCCGCGTCATATAAAAAGCGGTGAGCAGCGCGCCGAGAACCAACATGTAGAACGGCGCCTGGGCCACGCTCCAGTGGTGCGCGGCTTCAAGAATTCCGTCCTTGCTCCAGAAACCGGAAAAGACTAGCGGAAATCCGCAGAGCGCCAACATGCCGATGGCATAGGTGAGAAACGTGCGCGGCATGACGGCTTTGAGGCCGCCCATGCGGCGCACATCTTGCTCTTCGTGACAACCGTGAATCACCGAGCCCGCGCCGAGGAATAAAAGCGCCTTGAAGAATGCGTGGGTGATGAGATGGAACATGCCCACCGCAACGCCGCCCAGGCCAAGACCGGCCATCATGTAGCCAAGCTGCGAGATGGTGGAGTAGGCGAGGATGCGCTTGATGTCGTTCTGCGCGACGGCGATGAGCGCCGCAAAAAGCGCGGTGGACGCGCCCACCCAGGTGACAACGGTGAGGGCGGCTGTGGTCCCTCCGGCAAGCGCGCCAGCCTGCACGAGGGGATAAACGCGGGCGATGAGGTAGACGCCGGCGGCGACCATTGTTGCCGCGTGAATGAGAGCGGAGACGGGGGTGGGACCCTCCATCGCATCAGGCAGCCAAACGTGCAGAGGGAGCTGGCCGCTCTTGCCCGCCGCGCCCGCAAAGATAAGCAGGCCGATAGCGCCCGCGGCGGTGAGTCCGAGCGCTGCAGGCTGCGCCAGCAAGCCGGCCAGCGCCCAGCCTTCAAGGGAGCCTGCGCCGTGGTTATAGAAGAGCAGCGTGCCGGTCTGCGCGAAGAGCCAGACGATTCCGAGGAGGAAGAAGATGTCGCCTACGCGGGTTGTGAGGAAGGCTTTTTTCGCGGCGGCCGCTGCCGAGGGCTTCTGATACCAAAAGCCGATCAGCAGGTAAGATGTGAGGCCGACCAGCTCCCAGCTCATGAAGAGGAGCAGGAGGCTGTTGGAGATGACGACGCCGAGCATGGCCCCGGCAAAGAGCGAGAGAAAGCAGAAGAAGCGGGTGAAATTTTCGTCGTGGGCCATGTAGCCGATGGAGTAGATAAAGATGAGCAGGCCGACGAAGCTGACCATGACCAGCATGACGGCGGACAGCGGATCGAGCACCCATCCGAGATCGACGTTGGAAATGCCGAACTGCAACCATGTGAAGTTGACCGTCTCGCGCACCGCCGCACCGTGAGCCCAACCTGCAACCACATGCGAAAACGCAACCAGCGATAGCAGCAGCGAAAGGCTCAACGAGCCGATCGACAACGCGGCGGCAGCCCCGCGCTTCGGCTGCTTGAGTAGTGCAATCAATCCGGAGGCCACAATGGGCAGGGTAGGAATCAGCCACAGAATCTGCGTGACCGGAGAGGCGGCCAGTTGCGGAGTGAATGAAATTGCGTCCTGCATCAATCCCTCACCCCTTCATCCTGTTCATGTGGTCAAGGTCGGTGGTATGTGCGTGGCGATGGATGGAGATCACCAATCCCAGTCCCACCGCGGCTTCAGCAGCGGCCACGGCAATTGAAAAAATGGCGAACATCATGCCGGTGAGCGCCTCGGGGTGTGGAGAATATCGCCAGAAGGCGATCAAATTGAGATTGGCCGCGTTTAGCATGAGCTCAATGCCGATGAGCACCAGGATGGCGTTGCGCCGGGTAAGCGCACCGGCAAGTCCGATGGCAAACATCAAGGCGGCAACGAGCAGATAACCTGCGAGCGGCGTCACTTGGCCTCCTCTTTCTCATGCCGCGCGACAATGACCGCGCCGATCGTTGCAGCTGTAAGCAGGAGAGCCACAATCTCAAGCGGGAGCACATAGCGGCCGACAAGAGCAACGCCGATATCGTGAACCGTGACGGCAGGTACCGCGGTCTCATGGGGTAAAGTCCAGGCGCTCTGGAGCACCGCCCAGCCTAAAACGGCAAAAACCGCGGCTGCGATCACAAGTCCCGCCAGCCAGTTGCGGCTGTACACTCCGTCCTTTGGCGTTTCAGAGCCTCGCGTAAGGAGAATCGCAAAAACGATAAGAATGGCGACCGCGCCAATATAGACCAGGATTTGCGCAAAGCCTGCGAACTGCGCGTCTAGCTCCAGGAATAAAAGCGCGAGTCCGGCAAAGGCCACCGTGAGCGCTAGCGCGCAGTGCACCGTGTTCTTAAGCAGGACCGCCGAGAGCGCGCCGGCCACGGCTAAGGCTGAGAGGAGATAGAAGACCAGACTCATCAGCGGCACTCCTTTCGGGAGGCTTGCATCCCGGGAGCGCGGGTTTCAACCCGGCGAGTTTTACTCCGCATAACGGTATCTCCTCGGTCCGAAGTTCTCACGATACATGCCCGCGCGGCCCATGACGATGTAGGCCGCAATCAGGATTGCCGAACAGAAGACCCAGCGCTCCCATCCGACGCCCAGAAATCGCCACAGCGCGGTCACCATCAGATTGAGCAGGGTGAAAGGCAGCACAAATTTCCAGGCGAAGTTCATCAACTGGTCCTGGCGCAAGCGTGGCAGCGTGCCTCGCATCCAGATGAAGACGAAGATCGACATCATGAGTTTGGAGAAGAACCAGAACCACGATGGGATGAATTGAAGAAACGAAAACGGCGCGGACCATCCGCCGAGAAACAGCGTAGTTCCCAATCCGGAGATCGAAAACATGGCCAGGTACTCACCCAGAAAGAAGAGCGCGAATTTGAAGCCGGAGTATTCGGTATGATAGCCGGCCACAAGTTCCGACTCGCCCTCGGGAAGATCGAAGGGGGAGCGGTTGGTCTCAGCAGTTGCGGCGATGGCGTACATGATGAAGCCGGCCAGTCCCCAGGGCGTGAAGATATACCAGTGGGGGAAGACGCCGGAATAGGAGTTTTGCGCTGCGACGATTTTTGTGAGAGAGAGGGTGCCGGAGATCATGACCACGGCTACGCTCGAAAGCAGGAGAACGACTTCGTAGCTGATCATCTGGGCCACAGCGCGCATGGCCCCCAGCAGCGAATACTTGTTGCGGCTGGACCAGCCGGCCATGAAGACCGACACCTCAGTCGAGGCGCCCATGGCGAAGTAGAAGAGCAACCCGGCGTCCATGTCGACCAGAACCATGTTGCGCCCCATGGGCAACACCGCGAAGCCCATGAAGACCGCGACCACCAGCACGACAGGAGCGAGAAAGTGTACCGGGGCATTGGCCGTGGAGGGCACAATGTCTTCCTTGGTGAGCGATTTGATGCCGTCGGCAATCGGCTGAAAGAGGCCGTAGGGCCCGACGCGATTGGGACCGAGGCGATTTTGAATCCGGCCGAGCCCCTTGCGCTCGAACACGGTAGTTAGCGCGAAGAGTGCGGGAAAAACGCAGACGATGGCCACCACGCCGAGCAGCACGCCGGCAATGGGCTGCAGAGCCGACGGCAGAAAACCCACCAGCCAGTGCGCGAGGAGAACGAATATCTGGTCCATCGTCTGGATCATGGGCTAGTTCCCTTCTCCAGATGCTTTTTCGGGCGCCGGGCTGGGCGCGGCAGATTCGGCAGCAGGCCTGGCTGCAACCGCGGCAGCTTTCGCGGCAGCGGCATCGGCGGTTGCCTTGGCCTTGGCGTCGGACTTGATCTTTTCCTCGGCGAGGCGCGCGTCCACTCCCGCCGCCTCAGTGGGATGGATCTGGTGATAGTACTCGTTCGACTTGGCCAGTTTTTCGCGGTCGAGCAGCAGGCCGCCGAAGCGGTCATCCGTGGCCAGTTCGAAGTTGGTATCCATTTTGATGGCTTCAAAGGGGCAGACTTCAACGCAGATCTGGCAGCTCATGCAGACGGAAATGTCGATGTCGAAGCGTGCAGGGTAGAACTGCTGCTTGCCGACGTAGTCCGGCTTCTTGTCTTTGCTTTTATCGATGTAGATGCACTTGGGCGGGCACTCTTTCTCGCAAATCTGGCAGGCGACGCAACGCAGCCCGGCCTCCCAATCGGTGGTGTCGTAGACAAGGAAGGGAAAGACGCGCGCGTTCTCGATCGGAGCGATCCGCTGCTCAGGATACTCGACCGTCGTCAGCCTGTCCGCGGAGAAAAAGCTGCCGACAAAGTTTCTTGCCGTCTCCGCCATCCCCTTCAGTATTCCCTCGCCCAGCAATGAAACCTCCGAAAATCGGCTGCTAGCTCCTCGTACCGCGAAGATCTGGAATATCCCAGGTCTCAAAATTCAGACCCGGGGCACCCGGCCGCCAGCTACTTTACCGATCCACTTCCCCCAGAACAATGTCGACACTGCCGAAGATCAGCACGACGTCGGCCACGTTACTGCCGAGACACATATCTTCGAGCACAGTCAGGTTCATGAGACTCGGCGGCCGAACCCGGTAACGATAGGGGTTGGGACCACCGTCGCTGATAAGATAAAAGCCCAGTTCACCCTTGGGCGCTTCAATGCGTCCATAGGCTTCGCCCGGCTTGGGGCGGAAGCCGCGAATCTTTGCTTTGGAATCCATGATCGGGCCCGAAGGGACTTCCTTCAGCGCCTGATTCAGGATGGTGATGGACTCCCGCATTTCCAGAATGCGCACCATGTAGCGGTCATACACATCGCCGTGATCACCCAGAGGTACGCGGAACTTGAAGCGGTCATAGATGCCGTAATGGTCGACCTTGCGAATGTCGTAGTTAACGCCCGAGCCGCGAAGCATGGGCCCCGTAACCCCGGCATTGATGGCCAGTTGGGGCGACAGTATGCCGACGCACTGACAGCGCGCCATGAGAATTTCGTTCGAGCTGAGCAGGTTCTCAAACTCATCCACAAATCCCGGCAGCCCAGCAACGACTTTGCGCGCAGCATCGAGCCATGCCGTGGAAACATCGATGCGGCAGCCACCGAAGCGCATGTAATTGCACATCATGCGCGAACCGGTGAGACTCTCGAAGAGGTCGAGAATTTTCTCCCGTTCTTTGAACGCGTACATGAGAGGCGTGCCGCTGGCGCCCATCTCCTGAATTAGGAAACCGATGGCGGAGGCGTGATTCTGAATGCGAGTGAGCTCGGCGAGGATGACGCGAATGTATTCGGCGCGCTCGGGGACCTGTTGGCCGGTGAGCGTTTCGACCGCGAGCGCGTAGGCCCAGTTGTTCGTGAGCGAACAGAAGTAATCGAGCCGGTCGGTATAGGGCATGGAAGCCAGGTAGCTGGCGCCCTCCGCAATCTTCTCGTGATTGCGGTGAAGGTATCCGAAGACCGGCTTGAGGCGAATGACGCGTTCCCCATCGAGGGCCACATCCATTCGAAAGACGCCGTGAGTGGAGGGATGGTGCGGCCCCATGGCAACTTCAAGCAGCTCGGCATCACCATCCGGCGCAATAATTGGCGGACGATTCCAGCCTTCGAGCTTTTCCGTATTGGCGGCGAAAAGGGCCATTGTCAGTGGGCCGTCCCTTCCTGGCTTGGGCTCTCCTCTGTCGCCTTGTGTTCGGCGGCGCGCGCCAGCACCGCATCGTGAGGGGTAGGCTCGTACTCAAAGTCATCGGGCTCGACGTAATCGCGGCGCATGGGGTGGTCCTTGCATCCTTCCCACATAAGCAGGCGGCGCAGATCGGGATGCCCGGCAAAGACGACCCCGTAAAGGTCGAAGACTTCGCGCTCCTGAAACTCCGCCGAGCGCCAGACGTGCGTTAGGGACGGCAATTCCACCTGGTCGGTTCGGTTGATTGTGCGCATGCGCAGGACGACCGGGCCGTGCTCTTTTGCAACCGAAAACAGGTGGTAGACGACTTCGAGACAACCCGGCTCCATACGCTTGCGGGACTCCTCGACGGTCTCTTCCACTTGTTGCTCGACCCCGTCAATGGTTTTGGCCACGGAGCGCGTGATCTTCACTTTCTCCGTGATTTCCTTGTCAGGCCAGTCGACGCCGGTGAGGTTTGAAAGAAAATCGAGCGCCAGTTCAGCGTCGTCCCGCAAAAATTGAGCTACGGCGATGGCGTGCCCAGGCGCGAGGCGGAGCGAATGTTGGCCGCTTGGGCTGGGGTTGGGGACAACCTCAACGCCCGCGCCCGGAACCGCCGCTTCAATAGCCGCCTTGATTTCTTCCACAGTTTTCATCAGCGAATCACCACCGGCAACGGCCAGACGCCTTTGTTGGACGCGGGTTCGAGATCGTGCTCGCCGGGCTCAGGCACGGGAAACTCTCCCTGCGCCTCGGAGTTCAGATGGCGCGGCCGTCCCTCCCCGGTTAGAGGCTGGCCGTCGATCTTCTCTTGCAGGGTGATGAAGGCCTGGAGCAGTGCTTCAGGCCGCGGCGGGCAGCCGGGAATGTGGACGTCCACAGGGATATAGCGGTCAATCCCTTTCAGTACGTTGTACCCCTGCTTGAACGGCCCGCCTGAGATGGCACAGGCGCCCATGGCGATGACGTAGCGGGGTTCGGCCATCTGGTTATAGAGACGGACTACCTGCGGCGCCATCTTTTTGGTGACTGTGCCGGAGATAATCATCAGGTCGGCCTGCCGGGGCGAGGGCCGGAAAACTTCTGCGCCGAAACGGGCCAGATCGTAACGCGCCATGGTGGTGGCGATCATCTCAATGGCGCAGCAGGCCAAGCCGAACTGCATAGGCCAAATCGAATTGCGACGCCCCCAGTTGTAGAGCTCCTCGATGGTCGTAACGAAGACGCCCTGCTTACCGAGTTCGATCTTCAGTCCTTCTTCTACCGCCATCGATTGCTCCCGCCGCTTTTAGATGCCGACCTACAGGCTCAAAGTTGGGAATCACGCCCAGGTGAGGACGCCCTTTGCCCAGGCCCAGGCAAGCCCCTCAATCAGCATCAACACAAACACCAGCATGGCCCCGCAGGCCGCCGCGCCCAAACCCGTAAACGCCACCGCGAAGGGCAAGAGGAATACGGCCTCGACGTCGAAGATCAGAAAGATGATGGCGTACAGGTAGTAGGCGGAACGGAACTGCATCCAGGCGTCGCCCTTCGACATGAGGCCGCACTCGTAGATGGCGTTCTTTACAGCATTCGGCTTGGCGGGGGAAAACACCCTGGCCCACAGCCACGCCAGCGCCAACGGACCGAGGCCAAAACCGAGCGCAGCCAGGAATAAAACCGCCAATGAAAAGTAAGGATTTGAGACCATCCGGGAAATAAAGTCCTTCCTATTCAACGTACCAGTTTTGGGATAGTTTTGGCGAAGGAGTTCAGAGCCGATGAGGCCATTCAGCCCCAGATTTCCACCGTTCATCCCACCCTGTGAACCGTTCGACCGGCCCCCCGGCTTCAATGAGAGCACTGGGGTCTTCGTTCCAAGCCTGAAAAGCAGCCGGAGAAGTTGTCTGAGCAGGCGGCGAGCGCTGCTTTAGCAAACCTGGTGGAAGCTTAATCCCATGAGCGAAGCGACCCTTGCAAGGGTTTGGGCCACATGTCCGACGCCAACTGCGCAATGGTGCGCAGGCCCCTGTTGATTCCAGGCATTGACGAAGCCGCGGGCGCCCAACGGGAAGCGATAACGGCTATTGGTGTTGCCGATTTCCAGGATTTTGCCTGCGACACACTCGCCCTCGGCCACGACCAGCTTGAAGCGGGACTCCTCGTCTTCGACCACTGAGAGCAAGGTGACGGGGCCGTATCTGACGCTCATTTCAACCGCAAGACCGCGACCCACCTTGCCGTGATAGACCCCGAGCGGCCGCACCTTGGTTTTGCCCTCGGCGATGGCGATGTGGCCGGGGCCGTCGTGGCCCATCAAGACCAGGTCGTCGTTGAAATCGATGGCGTAGTACTCGCTGAACGAGCCGCCTGCCCCGAGCAGATCCATGATCTTCATGGCCAAAGCGTTCTTGACCTCGTACTCGCCTGCCACGGGAATGTGGCGGGCGGTAAGAAGCGAGGTGCCGAGGATCATGGAGCTCATCGTGTCTTCGTTGGCCGCAACGCCCGAGCCTTTGTAGAAGTAGGCCATGAGGTCAAGATCATGGCGCGCCGCAAAGGCGTCGAGAGCGACGGAAGTCCGCGCAGCCCTGCGCAATTCTTCAGGCGAGCAGTCTGGCTGCACATCAAAGGCGGCGTAAAACTCCTCGACGCGATGAGCTAGATCATTTTTGCTGACATTGGAGCAGAGTGCGCTCAGCTCATCCACTTCGAGCAATTCCACATGCGTACCAAAGGCGATAGAGACAAGAGTGACGTCGGTCATGATGTCAAGCATGCCGCTGTAGCAGTGACCCATCAATCCCATGCGAGCGGATGCCAGCGAGGAGCGAACACGCGCCGCCGCAAGCCAGGCCTCTATCTCTGACCAGGTGGCTTCGTCCTTGAGGAAGCCGGTGACCTGGTGGAAGGGGATGCGCGCGCGCTTGAGCAGGTTAGCAATTTCCGGAACCGGACAGGCTGAACAATACGCGAGCCATTCGCCGGTCATGACGGTGCGATCTTGAAGGTTGTTGAAGGATGTATAGTCGATGGCCGCTTCAGGCTGCAGGTTGAGCACGATCACCGGCACGCCGGCGCGTTGAACCAGCGGCAGCACGGTGTTGGAGAGCGCATAGGTGGCGACGTAGAGAAACAGGACGTCAATGTCTTCGCGGCGGCACCGATGACCGGCCTCGCTCGATCGTGCGGGTGTGTCAACCAGGCCAAGGTTGATGACTTGAACGCCTGGTCGCGCGAGCCGCTCGGCTACCTGCGCGACATAGCCCTGCAGACGCTGTTTAAGGCCCGCAAACTGGCTCCAATAGGCATCGAGGCCTATGCCGCACAGACCAGCACGCAGAGGTCTTTCGCTGCTCATCACGACTCAGACATCCTTTCCGCGGCGCTTACCAGCTAATGACGGTAACGGCAAACGGTTCCAATTCGATTGTCCCGGCGGAGAACGTTACCGGGCGGGCGGGACCATCTCCGGTCTGGGCATCCACTGTGAGCGCGGTAGCTTTGTCCGCGTCGGGAAGTGCGACTCCGACAGCGCGATTGCGCTTGTTGGCCAGCAGCAGCTTGCGACCGGTAGGAGTGACAAAGCCCTGAGCCGCCACATCCCCGGAGTCGATGGAAGTTTCAACCAGCTTGTCGCCCGGGTGGAAGGAGTCCTTGATGAGCTTGAGCACCCAGAAGCGGGCATTGGGCTTGTTCTGAGTCCAGTCCATCATGCTGACGCTTGGGAACTGCGTAGGATAGCCGATCATCTGCGACATGCCGATGACATCGATCTGCATTCGCGAAAGCTCGATGTAGAGGTAAGCGTAGAGCGAGCCGGCCAGATTCCAGTAGGCCGCCGGCGGTGGCACATCGTCTCCGGCGTTGTTGTCAGCGGGTAGAATCACACCCAACTCATCCAGATCGGTTCGGGTTGAGGGCGAAAGGCGCTTGCGAATGGCCTCCGCAAACCGCACTGTGTTCAGAAAGCCGTTGGCCTGATCGAAAAACGTGTATTGCCAATCCCCGAGGTTCTGATCTTTCGAGGGTGTTGCATAAAAGTGATAGGAGATGAAATCAAGCGGAATGCCGGGCTTGTGTTTCGCGGGATTGAGGAAGTACTCGAAGTACTCCGGATGATCGCTGGGGTCAGCCAGCGCCATGCCCATGAATTTCGTCTCCGGCGAGACGGTGTGAATCGCGTTCACGATGGCGTCGTAGCGCGCAGTGTACTGCTCTACGGTCATATTGTGTTCGAATTCCACCTCGTTGAGCACCTCCCACACGGGGAACTTGTAGTGGTAGCCGGACTCGTGGCGAACGCCATTTTCATCGTTAAAGCCACCGTTGACATACCAGCTGACCAGGCGCGCGTAGTAGTTGCCCAGTTCCTTGCCGGTGGGGTCGCGCAGCTCAGTTCCCTGTGTATAGTTCCAGAACACCTGGTTGGGATCGGCTGGGTAGGCGACTGGCTTGTCGGTCTTGTAGAGCCACGCTGGGCTGGTGCTGAAATTCATCACGGTTGGATGGCCGTCGGTGGCTGCAACGAAATCTCTCGTCATGGGGTCGATGACGCTGAAGTCCCATGAGGTCTTTTGCGGCGTGGGCGGTTCCAGCTCGGCGACTGCAAGTTTGGGATAGGGCAACCAAGGCACATAACGCACGTAATCGACGCCCATGTCCTTGATGGCCTTGTAGGCCGCTACGCCCAGCGGCTCACCCGGACGCAACGGCGGATTAACTACGACCTGGAGCGTGGGCGTGGATTTGGACACCACGGTTGTCTTGTCCCATTGGACGGTGACCTTGGAAGGGGTCTGGCCGCTCAGCGTGGCTGTCATCAAGACGAAGAGAAAGCACCCAGCCGAAAAGCGGGAGAAGCTGCATACCTGCAGCGCGCGTTCAAGGAAATGCTCTAACTGCTTTTTGCACATCGTTCACGCTCCGCACGCCATCTTACCACCACGCGTCGTTATCGTTTACAGAGGATGCGGGGATTGGCTATTCAACCGATCCCCCTCATGCCCCGGAACTTGATTCTTCGCCAAGACTCAGAGCAAGAGCAAGGATAGGAAGACCAAGCTCGTTGGCAGCGAATGTGCTCTAATCGTCGTCCTTGCCGCTCTTCTTGATGTGCGCCTTCAGCATGGCGGGCACCGGGGCATTGCCCATGGCGTCTTTCCACAGGATGACGTTCAGTTTTTCTGTGGGGGCCCGGTCGGCGTGGCTGAAGTCCATCTTCGAGCTTTCCCGCGCGCCAACGGCAGTTTTGGCATTGGCGGTGTAAATGAGGCCGTTGTCGCGATTGGAGTAGTTCGCCGTAAAAGCCGGCTGATCGCCGGGGCCGGTGAAGAGCGTGGAGATCAGCGAGCTGAAGGCGTCGTTGTTGTTCATGGGCGGCAGGCCCAGAAGGGTTTCAATGGTACGCAGCATACTCACAGTAGAGTAGAAGCGGCTGTCGACAAAGGGTCCGCCGCGGGGACCGCGCGGGGAGTATTTGCTGACCACCAGGGCAAGGCTGCGATGGGCGTCGACGTGATCGGCACCGGCCTGGGCATCGTCTTCAAGAATGAAGAAGGCGGTATCGTCCCAGTACGGCGATTTGGAGACGGCTTCGACTGCCCTTCCGACCGCGAGATCATTGTCGCCGACTGAAGACTCTGGCGTTGGTTCACCGGGCGTTGTTCCCGCCGTATGGTCATTGGGAAGGCGCAGCATGACGAAACTGGGCATGGTGTCGTTACCGTGTTTGCGGTCCGCAATCCAAGCGTTCAGGTGTCTTTGAAAGACCTCGAAGCGAATCTGGTCCGGGACGAGCAGATTGAAGTCCGGCGCTTCGGGCGCGAAGTGGCCCACCAGTTCCGGCTTGGTGGCGATGTTGGAGGCAATCAGCGGAATGGCCCATGGCCACTTGTTGATGCCCCCGCCCCACTCGGCAGGCAAGGGCTCGCCGGGCGCAACGCTGCTGCGCGCGCAACTGTGACCTTCAAGCACCGGTCCCAATTGCGGATTCTTGGTTTGCTCGGCGTTGCAGAAGGTCGTGGAGATAAATTCAGCGAAGTGGTAGTAAGTCTTGCCGTGAGCCGCCAAGTCGGTCCACAAATAGCCGCTCGATGGCTCGTTGACATCGGGAATTTTCTGCAGCAGCGGATAGCCGTTGGCGACCACGCCCTCGTAATCATAGGTTCTTTCGCCGCCGCGGTAACTCTGTTGCCAGGTTTTTTCAAGATAATCCGTGCCGATCGCGGCAGTCGACCAGACATGGCCGTCGCCCGAGACTTCACCCGAATCAAAGAAGTTATCGAGCACGCCGAACTGCAAGGCAAGCTTATGCAGATTGGGCGTAATCGACGCGCCATACATCGTCAAGCTCGCGTCACCATTGCCCACCTGTCTTCCGTCAGCGTTCAGGTCGCCAAAAACCTGATCGTAGGTGCGATTCTCCTTGATGATGTAGATGACGTGCTTGATTCGTTCCTGCGCGCCGCCGGCGAAGGCGATCTTCTCCGCAGCGGCCCTCATGCGGTTCGACTCAAGCACCAACGATGTCCATTCGGGTAGTTTCTTTGCGATTTCCGCTTCGTCCAGCGTGGCCAGTGAACCATAGAGAAGCGTTCCAATGTAGGCATTGCCCTGTTGAGCGGCCAAACTCTTCGCAGTGTCGACGGGACGCTGGGGGAAGTTGTCGGGGCCGGTGCCCTTGCCCTTGTCGGTGGCAACATACAGATGACCGCCGTCCGGGGAAGAAATGAAGGCCATCGAAATCGGCATCCAATCCGTGGGTAAGAATCCAACCGGCTCGACCATCCCCTGCCGGGACATCTTCGCGGTGAGCTTGCCGGTATCGATGACGGCGACGGCATCGCTGCCCATGTTTGCGGCGTATAAACGGGTCCCGTCGGCATTGACGGCCAGCGCCACCGGCTCGGCGCCGAAGTAGCTCTGCCCGGGCAAGCGGGTGTCGAAGTAGCCTTTCACAGAAAACTGACCGAGGCCCGGACCCGGACCTACATTCACCGCGGCAACGGCATCGCGATTGGAGAGCGCGACATAGAGGATCTTTCCATCCGCGGAAAACTCCAAGGCGCAGGGATGCGTTCCCGGAGCAATCGGGCTGGATGGTTTGAGCAACGCAAGCTTGCGACCGACCGTCTCGCGCGCCAGATCGAGCTCCACGATCTCCGAGGCGTTCCACAGCGCCACGAACGCGCGCGCGCCATCTCTTGAAACCGCAAGGGCGACCGGATAGGTGGAGGGGACGGCGTCACTCTCAGAGAGATCAAAGCGCTTTTCAATTTTGCCGGTAGCGGGATCGAGCAGCAGAACGTCGTCGGAGAGATTGTCGGCGATCAGAAGTTTCTCTGAGCCTGCGAGTTCAACATCGCCAATCGCCGCCGGATAAGGCACGCCCTCATCGCCGTCCACGCCTCCGATCAGCTTCGTCTTCCTCCCGGGAGCGAGCTTCTGCAAGGGCAGATTGATGAATCGCTCGGGTGCAATTTTCCCATCGCTGAAGCTGTACACGACAACGCCGCTGCGGGTATCGGCCTTGCCGTCGCTGAGAGGATCGCTGAGCGAGCCCATGCTCGCAAAGACATGTTTTCCGTCGCGGCTGAACACCAAGCCTGAGTAGAGCGTCTGCTTTGCGATCTGCACCATGGTGCGGTCGTCGGGGTAATCGGTGAGCGAGCCGGATTGAGTATCGAGCACCGCAAGCGACTGCTCATATTGCGACTCATAGGTTCCGAACCCCGCATTTACGGTGACTACATAGCGAGCGTCGGGAGAGACCGCCATGGTTATAGGCAGGCTGTTCAGCCGCTGCGGATGGCCGGGAATCTCGCCGATTAATTGCTTGCTTGAGGGCAGATTGATGGTTTGAGCCGAAAGCGTAGCCGAGCCGAGGGAAAGAATCGCGGCGTAAACCGCGAAGAGATGTTTTGCATTCATGTTGCCTCCTGACGGGAGCGGGAACGCACCTGTATGAATTCACGGTTAAACAAGAATCGCCGGGAACGGACTTTCTTCAGACAGGATTGTACATGCAGCGCGTGAGTAAGGCTGCGCAGCAGAGAAGGGCTGCGCCTGGTACGGAACGGCTATCCCTTTCAGGGAAATCTGCTGGCCGGCGAGACTGGCTTTTGCGCAACCGTTCTCCCCGGCCCGTTGCAGGCCGGGGAAAACGGAGGGTTTCGATTACCGCGCCAGTTTGGTTTTCGGCGCTCGTAAATCGCTGAAAGTCTCGATCGCACTTGCACTTTGTTATGGATAGATTCCGCGGATCTGCACCGCTTCGGCTACACGGCCGATGCCGAGCATGTTTGCCGCGATGCGCATGGGCACCTTTCGTTCCAGGTGAATCTTGAGGACGTCGCGGAAGGCCGTCTTCATCACTCGCTCCAGGCGGTTATAGATGTCCTGAGCCTCCCAGAACAGGTGCTGCTCGTCCTGTACCCACTCGAAGTAGGAGACCGTGACTCCACCGGCGTTGCACAGAATGTCAGGGATCACGAAAGCACCTTTGCTCTCAAGCATTCTGTCGGCGGCCGGAGTGAGGGGTCCGTTGGCTGCCTCGGCAACAATTCTGGCGCGCACCGTGGCTGCATTTTCAGCATGGACCGTATTTTCAAGCGCCGCCGGAACAAGAATGTCGCAGTCCATCGCCAACAGTTCGGCCGGAGTGATGGGCTCGCTTTCGGGAAATCCTTCGACGTGTCCGACAAGGGCCTTCATGTGTATGAGCTCGGGAATATTCAGGCCGTCACGGTTGTAGATGCAGCCAGTGGAATCGCTGACGGCGACGATCCTGGCGCCAGCTTCGTAGAGCAACTGTGCCGCGATGGACCCGGCGTTGCCAAAGCCCTGCACTGCGACGGTGGCGCCCTTCAAAGGCAGGTGCAAATGCTCGCAGGCGCACTCGATCGTGTCGTAGACTCCGCGCCCCGTAGCTTCATTGCGGCCCAGCGATCCGCCCAGGCTGATCGGCTTGCCGGTCACCACGCCGGGAATCGGATAGCCCTTGGTCATGCTGTAGGTGTCCATGATCCAGGCCATCGTTTGGGAGTTCGTGTAAACGTCGGGCGCGGGAATGTCCTGTTCGGGTCCAATCAAAGGAAGAATCGCACTGGTGTAGCGGCGCGTCATCCTCTCGAGCTCGCCCCGAGACATGTGCTTCGGGTCGCAGGTGATCCCGCCCTTGGCGCCGCCGAAAGGAATGTTAACCACTGCGCATTTCCAGGTCATCCAGGTGGCCAATGCCTTCACCTCGTCGAGGGATACCTGGGGATGGTAACGGATGCCGCCCTTGGCGGGTCCGCGCACCGAGCTGTGCTGTACGCGATAGCCCTCGAAGCGGTGAATGCGTCCATCATCCAGGCGCACCGGCACAGTGACCATCAAGATCCGCTCGGGATATTTGATCATCTCCCGCGTGTCCTTATCGAGCCCCATGGCGTCCGCCGCTGTATCAAAATTCTCCAGGGCAACGTCATAGGCGTTCCCTTTGCTTGCTGTCATCAACATCGTATTACCCTCCTTGCCTGAACTGGACCGTTGCATTCACTCCGCGCAGGGACCGTATCAGGCGACACTCGTCTCGGCCATTGAGGCCATGTCTATCGCAGCTTCCTGCTGGGCCCTATAGACCGGAACCAACCACTTTTGGTACGCACGCAGATGTCCCAGCGTCGCATCAAAATAGGACCGCTGCAATTGGCGCGCGTTTGCGCCGATCAGACCTTTCCCGACCGGCCGGTGATCGACGCGCACCACCGGCGCAATGCCCACCGCAGTGCCGGTGAAGAACAACTCGTCGCATACATAGAGCTCGCTCCGATCGATGGGCCGCTCCACGACCGGGAGCCCGACCTCGCGCCGCGCCAACTCCATGATGGAGTCACGGGTAATGCCTTCAAGCACGTTCTCGGTGACTGGCGGCGTAATCAGCTTCCCTTTGCGCACCATGAAAATATTGCAAGTGGCGCCCTCGGCAACGTGGCCGCTCTCGTTGAGGAAGATGGCCTCGTCGAATCCGTCGCGGTGAGCTTCGTCGGTGGCCAGCACGCTGTTTACATAAGCTCCGCAGATCTTGGCGCGGGCCGGAATCGCATTATCCTGAAGACGTCGCCAGGAACTTACCCCGGCGTGCAGGCCTGCTTCCGCGTGCAGGTATTCGCCAAAGGGTAGCGCAATGATGGCCCATGCGTTCTCATCGTCAGGACTGACACCAACGCGCTCGGCGCTCTTGTAGGCGATTGGCCTGACATAGACGTTTGCTCGAAACCCGTTGCGTCGCATCAATTCCACGGTGATGGCGCACAACTCCTCTGGCGAGGCCGAAACATCGATTCGCAGAATGCCGCAGTTCTGCTTCCAGCGTTCGTAATGATCCAGGGGACGCAGGACGAACAGCTCCTGCGCAGCCTCATCCCAATGCGCGCGCAGGCCTTCAAACACGCCCGTGCCGTAGTGGAGCGCATGCGTGAGTATGCCTACGCGGGCCTCGCGCAGTGGCACATATTTACCACCGAAATACACAATCAGGTTCTGATCTGCATCGGCTTTCATCTCACACCTCCTGACACGATTCCCTGAAGAGTTCCCTTCCCTGCGCCAGCGCGCGCTCATCGAGCGCATGCCATCGCGCGTTCTTGACCAGGCGGCGCAGGGCGGCGTCGATGCTGGCCTGAGGGAGCGCGTTTGAGATTCCAAACAGCGAGCCGGCAATTTCAAGAAGCGCTCCGAGCATCACCATGTTGCCGGCGCGGGAATCACCCAGTTCATCAGCGAGCTGAGTGAACGGAAGCCCCAGCACATGTACATCGCCGCGCAAGCAATCCTTCGGGAAGGCATCGCCGTTATAGATGATCCATCCACCGGGCCGTACGCTAAGGTCGAACTTCCTGAGCGAGGGCTCATTCATCGCCACTAGAATATTCGGCGAGGAAACCAGCGGCGAGTCGATGGCCTGATTCGACAACCTAACGTGGCAGTTTGAGGTACCAGAACGCATTTCAGGCCCATAGGACGGAAGCCAGGAAACCTGAAGTCCCGCATCCAATCCGGCTTCGGCCAGAACTTCACCCAGCAGCAGGACACCCTGGCCGCCAAAGCCGGCCACGCGCACATGGAGGTCGATCGAGGAGGCTGGATTGCCTGACGCAATTGTGTTCGCGGGCAATTCCTCGCCGCTGACGCCAAGGATCTCCGGAATTCGATCGAGCGGGGGTGCCGGATTGGGCGACCTGCGCGGCTCCGCATCCCTGGTGCGATCGCAGAACACACCCAGCGGATAGGTCTTCTCCATGACGTCACGCACCCAGTGCTGCGCATCCACGGCGGACATCTTCCAGATGGTGGGACATGGGGCGAGCACTTCGATGAGCGAGAAACCCACGCCCTTGACCTGGTTTTCAACGGCGCGCCGCACTGCCCGGTTTGCCTGCGCAATTTGTTTGTTGTCTCCCAGGCCGACGCGCTCGATGAACACCGGGCCCTGAAGCGTAGCCAGCAGTTCGCTCACGTGCAGTGGGTAGCCTTCAGTTGTGGAGTCACGTCCGCCAGGAGTGGTTGTGCTCTTCTGCCCGATCAGCGTGGTGGGCGCAGCCTGCCCTCCGGTCATGCTGTAAATGGCGTTGTTGACGAAGATCACGGTGATGTTTTCGCCGCGATTGGCGGCATGCAGAATCTCAGCGGACCCGATTGCTGAGAGGTCTCCGTCGCCTTGGTAGCCGATGACGACGCTCTCTGGCCTGCTGCGCTTGATGGCCGTGGCCACCGCGGGGGCGCGCCCATGCGCGGCCTGCACGTTGCCCACGTCGAAGTAGTAATAGGTAAAGACCGAGCAGCCCACGGGACCGACCAGAATCGTCTTGTCCTGAATTCCGAGCTCGTCAATGGCGCGGGCGAGCATCTTGTGGACAATGCCGTGACCGCATCCGGGGCAAAAATGGGTCTGGTGCTGCAGCTCCGGCTTGCGCTCAAAGCGATCGTAGAAGGACTTTGCCCGCTCGTGAACCACCGTGTACCCGGTAATCAATTCGCTAGACATTTGCCAAACGCTCCTCGTCCAATTTCATTGCGGGCTCTGCCGCTGGCCTGTCGCGGTGCGCCAGTTCGCGTACGAACGCGAGCACTTCCTCGTGCGAAGGAACATTGCCGCCCATGCGTCCCAGAAACTCGACCGGCCGAACGCCATTGAGCGCCAATCGCACATCTTCAACCATCTGCCCGTTGCTCATTTCCACCACGACAAATACGCGCGCTCGACCGGCGACGCGCTCGAAAGTGGATTTGGGGAACGGGTAGAGGGAAATAGGCCTGAGGACGCCCACTTTGATGCCTTCGGCGCGGGCTTCCGCAGTAACGGCCTTAAGAATGCGCCCAACAATGCCGTAGCCCACCAGGACGATCTCCGCATCCTCGGTCTGCCACTCTTCGGCGCGAGCTTCGAGCTTCTCTGCGCATTTGTACTTTTGCTCGAGATTGCGGTTGTGCGCCTCCAGGTCGTCGATATCCATAAACAGCGAGCTGATGAGATTGCCGCGCGTGGCGGCCGTGCCGGTCACAGCCCACTCCGGCTGATGCGGTTCGATGCCGGCGGCTGGAAACTCGACGGGTTCCATCATCTGGCCGATGAAACCGTCGGCAAGCAGCACGACCGGATTGCGATAGCGGTCGGCAAGTTCGAAGGCCAGCGCGGTGAGGTCGGCCATCTCCTGCACAGAGTGCGGCGCCAGCACCAGGGTGCGATAGTTTCCGTGGCCGCCGCCTTTGACCACCTGGTGGTAGTCACTCTGCTCGGCGCCGATGTTGCCCAAGCCCGGTCCGCCGCGGGTAATGTCGGCAATGACGCAGGGCAACTGCGCCCCCGCCATGTAACTGATGCCTTCCTGCATCAGACTGATACCGGGGCCGCTGGAGGCGGTCATGGAACGCACACCGGCCGAGGCCGCTCCGTACAACATATTGATGGCCGCAACTTCGCTCTCTGCCTGTAAAAACACTCCGCCGGCTCGCGGCATGTACTCCGCCGCAGCCTCGGCGATCTCACTTGCCGGCGTAATGGGATAGCCGTAGAAGGCGCGGCAACCGGCCAGGATGGCGCTCTTGACGATCGCTTCATTGCCCTTCATCAGTTGCTTGCGCATTGGATCGCTCCCTCATTTCCTGCCGTGGGGACCTGGCTCGCGCTGTGCATCGCGGCGCGCAACACCGTGATGGCTCCGGGCTCAGGGCAGGCCATGAAGCAGATTCCGCAGCCCGTGCATCCCGCCCCGGCGTACTCGGCGGTGCGATAGCCGTAGTGGTTAAGGCGCTCGCTTAAGGCGATCACCCTGGGCGGACAGGCCTCAATGCACAACCCGCAGCCTTTGCATTCATTCACATCGATCCGCAACAAGCCTCGATCCCGTTTGCCCGAATTTGTCATTCCTGCTCCCCTGCTGCCAGGCGTTGCATCTCAGCCAAACGCGGCTGCTGTTCTATCGCGCCCCAGATAATGGGCCCGAATTGCAAAATCTTCCAGCTCCTGTTGAAAGCGCGGATCGGCAATGGCGATCAACGCCAGCGCTCTTTCGCGCAGGGTTTTTCCGTGGAGATAGGCGATGCCATGCTCCGTGACCACGTAATGCACGTCGGCGCGTGACGTCACCACCCCGGCGCCCGGCTCCAGCACCGGGACGATCCGCGACACATCGCCGTGCATGGCTGTTGCGGGCAGGGCGATGATCGGCACTCCACCTTTCGACCGCGCCGCTCCACGAATGAAATCCAATTGCCCGCCGAAACCGCTGTAAGGCCTGGTCCCGAGAGAATCGGCGCAGACCTGGCCGGTCAAATCCACCTGCAGCGCCGAGTTGATGGCGACCATTTTTTCGTTCTGCGCCACCACAAACGGATCGTTGGTGAAGCAGATCGGCCGAAACTCGAAGCCCGGGTTTTCATGGATGCAATCGAAGAGCCGCTCGGTGCCCAGCACGAAGGACACGACAGCCTTGCCCCGCAACAGCGATTTCCTGTCCCCATTGAGTACGCCTGACTCGATGAGGTCGACGACGCCGTCTGGGCACATTTCGGTATGGATCCCGAGATCGTGCTTGTCGCCAAGGCACTGCAGCACTGCCTCGGAGATGCCGCCGATGCCGGTTTGCAATGTTGCGCCATCCGGAATCAACGAGGCCACGTTTCGCGCCACACGCAGATGCATTTCTGTACACGGCTCTGCGTGCAGTTCGAGCAACGGACGCGACGTCTCGACGACGGCAGAGAGCCGGTTGACGTGGATAAAGGTGTCACCATGCGTGCGCGGCATCCGCTGGTTCACTTCTGCGATCACAGTTTTTGCCAGTCGCGCGGCGGTGAGCGTGCAGTCCACCGTGGTTCCCAGGCTCACAAAACCGTGCGCATCGGGCGGCGAAACCTGCATCAGCACGATATCCGGCGGTAAAGCTCCGCTCTCAAACAAGCTTTCAATCTCAAAAAGGAAGATGGGAGTATAGTCGGCACGCCCGGCAGCAACCGCCTCGCGCACGTTCGCGCCCAGGAACAGGCCGCGGTGGCGAAAGTGCCCTTCGAATTCAGGCCTTGTGTAGTCTGCGCTGCCCAACGTCATCATGTGCACGACTTCCACGTCGTGAACATAAGGAGCGCGCGCCACCAACGCGTCCACCAACACCGAGGGAGTACCGCACCCAGACTGAATCCATACACAATCACCGGAACGGATTGCCTCCAGCGCCTGTGCGGCGCTCATGCGCTTGCTCCGGTAATCTTCATTCCAGGACATCTTCATTCGCCTCGAAAGGCGCGTCCTTTTCCCTGCGGGGCTTGAATTTTGGAACCTGACAATGTACCACTCAAGCCCGCGTTATTTTGCTCCTTGCCGGGGGGCTATTCAGTGATGGGGGTCACCCTATTCATTCCTTGCACTTATCAAAACAATTGGCAAAGTCTGGCTTTGTTCGTTTGTCCCGTGGGACCGCTTCGCGGGAAGACAAAGCGCCCTGGATTGATGCAAACTGGAGAACATGATCTCCGACTCTCGCAGAGCCGATCTGGCTTCCGCAGCCCAACTGCTGCTTGAGGCGCGGCGCACGGCTGTTCCACTAGCCGACCTGCCCGCACGGCTGCAGCCCGCATCGCTGGAAGAGGCTTACGTTGTACAGGACAATCTGGCTCGCGGCCTGGAGCCTGCGGGCGGCCAGGGTGTGCGGGGATGGAAAGTGGGCGCACCGGGACCCGATGCCACTCCGCTGTTCGCGCCCATGCCGTCGATTGGGTTGCGTGAAGACGGCGGCCTTTTCGAGGGACCGAGGTACCGCCTGCGCGGCGTGGAGGCCGAGATCTCTTTCCTGATCGGCCAGGATTTGCCGCCTCGAGCAACGCCCTACACGCGTGAAGAAATCGTCGCCTCCATCGCCAGCTGTCATCCGGCCATCGAGGAACTGGAGGCAGGGCTTGTGGGCCCGTCGAAAGTTGCAAGGTTTACACAGATTGCCGATCTGCAGACGCATGGAGGGTTCGTCCACGGTCCGTCCGTGCCCGACTGGCAGAAGATCGACTTCGCGAAGGAATCGGTCGTGCTCTCTGCAAATGGAAGAATTCTTGCTGAGCGGACCGCCTCAAACTCCGCGGGCACCGACCTGCTGCGGCTGATGATTTACCTGGCAAACGAGGGAGCGGTGTTTACCGGCGGATTGAGGCGCGGATGCTGGATCACGACGGGAAGCTGGACGGGAGACAATTATGTTGCGGCCGGCACCGAGGTGCATGCGAGGTTTTCGACCGCCGGCTGTGTCTCGTTACGCTTTGCCTGAACTTGCCGCACGCTGCGATCTTGTTGAAGACGGCCGGCGGATTGCCGGCCATTTTCATTGGTCCCATGTTCAGGTTTACGAGCTTGTCAACAACCAATAGTGGAAACCATCCACAATGGCCATCAGCGCAGCCTGATTCAAGTCGCTGCTCACGCCCGCCGTGATCCACGGCTCGTGACCGTCTGCGTTGAAGCTTACGGTGACGCGGACATGGGCCGCCGTGTCCTGTGCGGAAACGTCGATCGCGGTCACGGTGAACGTTCCCAGGCGCATGTGCGCGATCGCTGGATACCACTTTTCAAGTTCCTGCCGCATGGCTTTGGTGAGCCCGTCGACGGGACCAGCGCCCTCGGCGCGCGTGGTTACCACCTTTGAGTCGCCGATCGACAACTGCATGGAGGCTTGAACGTAGCGGTTCCCGGTTTCGTCCGACTCGTCCAGTACCCTCCAGCTTTTTACCGTGAACCGGTCTTCGAGGGTTCCGAGAACTTTCATACAGGCCAGCTTGAAGGAGACTTCGCTGACCGTGAACGCGCCGCCATCGATCATTCCCTGGTTGGCATCCATAAGAGCCTGTGCCTGGGCAGAATCGAGAGGCACGCCGAGCGCTTCGGACAGCAGAACGATGTTGGCTCTACCCGACTGAGCGTTGACTCCGATGACCGGGACCGCGCCGACTTTGGCTGGATCGCACCAGAGATAGGCTCCAGGGTTTTTGCGCTCGCTGCTGCCGTGCATGCCGGCCCAGGTGCCGAATGCTCCCGGACCGACAATGGGCGTGCCATGCGGGGCCTCAAGGCCGAATGCCGCGTAAGCAGAATTTGCAAGTGAGGTCAGCCCGGTCAGCGCTTCGGCAGGCACAAATTCAGCTTCGCCCCTGAGTTGCATGCCGCCGACAACGGTGGTCAGGTTCACATTGCCGCAACGCTCGCCGGTTCCGAGCAGAGTGCCCTGCACCTGAACTGCTCCGGCAAGGATAGCGGCACGGCTGTTGGCGACGCCCAGACCGCGATCCGTGTGGCCATGAAAACCGAAGTGAGCCCCGGGATGCCTCCGCGCCAACTCTCCAATCACATGCCCCACTTCTTCAGGGCTGGCGCCACCGGTGGTGTCGCAAATAACCAGCCTGCTCACTTTATCGCGGACGCACTGGCCGACCACCTGGTGAAAATATTCGAGGCTGCGCGCCTTGACATCGGCGTCGCAGAGATTGCCGTTTTCGCGCCGGCCGCAGGCGGCATCCATGGCATGCTCGAAATCCACTAGAACCTCGAGGCCGTTCTCCTGCAGGTATTGGATGGTCTCTGAAACCATCAACAGATTTTCTTCCGGCGTAGTTTCGAGAGATTTTGCAATATCCAGGAGTCTCGATTTGACCACGACCACCGCGACGCCGACGCGCCTTTTATTGGCAATGATGAATTGCACATCGGGCCAATCCTTAACTTTTACGCCTCGTCCCCGGCTTCTGCCGAACAAGGCCAGCTTCATTGAGCCCATATTGAATGCGGTGAGTGCGCCGGTCAGGTCTGAAACAAACTGGTTAGCGCCGGCAAAGCCGATCTCCGCATAGCGGACGCCAAATGTACTCATGCGCTGCAGCAGCATGACCGCGTTCTGCACCGAGATATCGAGGTTCGGCTGTTGCATCCCGTCGCGAAGGCTGGTATCGAACAGCTCAATTTTTCTGACTTGGGTTTCTTTCATTTGCCCCTGTCCACAATCGCAAAAGCATCCCCAAAGGGGATTCTCAAGCAAAAAATTCTCAAGTTAACATCATATCTTGACCGGGAGTGCCGCTGGCAGACAATGCGGGGCTGGCGGGAACAGAATCAAGCGTGCCGTTTCTGAGTGGACGGGTCCCCATCTCGTTTTAGAGATTCCCCTCCGACGCTATAACGCATTTTTCTTATGTAGCATTCTGCTTGACATTGTAAGTATCGAATGCTACATAGGGTAGTGCGGCTCAGTAGTCCGGCTTAGAACGGCCTATTGCTGGCCGGTCCACGTGGCCGGCGCTGGATTCAAGGAGGCTCATGCGCCTACTGAACCTGGCAGAACTGTATTACCAGGCACGGTCGGGTTGCGATCTTCACCGAGCTTCAGAAGCAGCTTGGAGTCAGTTTGGAATCGTGAAAGGCGGCGGTTGAAGTGCTCATGATCGACCATGTCGAGCAACCTTCTCCAAGTTAGTAACGCCAGGTGGAAAACGTGGCGCGGCCGCTGGTTAAAAATAAGATTCGGTGAAGCAAACGGGCGGGAGGTGCGTCTTACCGGTGTATTCTTCTTGAGATCAAGAGAACAACGCTGGTTTGCGTCTTTGCAACCTGTAAGCCGGATACAGGAGAGGAATTTCGAGATGAAGAATGAGGGACTTGTGTGCAAGCAGCATCACCGCAGGGGCGTTCTGCTCCGCCTGGCATTCCTTGCGGCCGCAATAATCCCGATTCTGGCCGTTGCGCAAGAGCCGGCCGCAAACCAGAACCCGGCGGCGGCAGCCGACGCGCATAAGATCGACGACACCTGGCAGGGTACGCTGCACATTCCGCAGGCCGGCAGAGACCTGCGGATCGTGATGAAGATCAGCAAGGACGACAAGGGCGTACTCAAGGTTTCCAATTACAGCATCGATCAGGGTGGCGGGGAGATGGTGGCCAACACCGCAAGCTTCCAGGACGGGGTGCTGAAATTCGCGATCCAGGGGATTGACGGCAGCTACGAGGGCAAGATGTCTGGCGACGGCAAGTCGATTGATGGAACCTGGACGCAGGGCCCAAACCCGCTGCCACTGCTGTTTGAGCGGGCAACAGTTCAGACGGCATGGACCATTCCGCCGCCGCCGCCAAAACTGCCTCCGATGGCTGCGGACGCTGATCCGAGTTTTGAAGTGGCGACAATCAAGCCGACCAAGCCGGACGAGCAGAGCAAGCTATTTGGCGTGCGCGGCAGCCGCTTCACCACCATCAACACCTCGCTGACCGACCTGATCACTTTTGTGTACGGAGTGCAGCAGAAGCAGATTGCGGGCCAGCCGGCGTGGATGGATACGGACAAGTGGGACATCGAGGCGCAGCCCGACGTTCCGGGCGCGCCCAGCAAGGATCAGGTTGCGACGATGGTCAAGAAGCTGCTGGCAGATCGGTTCCAGCTCAAGTTCCACAAAGACACCAGGGAAATGTCGGCGTATTTGTTAACCTTGGACAAGGACGGACCGAAGATGACCAGGAACGAGTCCAAGGGAAGCCTGCCCGGCTTGTTCTTCACCAGTCTTTCTCCGGTCAGGCTGAACGTGCAGAACGCTACGATGACCGACTTCACAGGGCTGATGCAATCGGCAGTACTGGACCGGCCGGTGGTGGATCAGACCGGGCTGGCGGGCAAGTGGGATTTTCTGCTGAAGTGGACTGGGGACGAGTCGCAATTCGGCGGCTTGGGCCTAAAAGTCCCTCCGCCGACCGATGCAGCGGACGCGCCTCCGCCGCTGTTTACGGCCATCCAGGAACAGTTGGGACTAAAGCTGGAAGCTGGCAAGGCGCAGGTTCCGGTTCTGGTGATCGACAAGGTGGAAAAGCCATCAGCCAATTAACATCGGCGTCGGGGAATTGGGATGTTGAGCTGGCAGCGATGGCCCTGATAACCAAACTTCCGGCTTTTGCGTTTTCTGAGGTGAGGTCACTTTCTGCTTGAGAGATGAGCGGGGATTTGCGTGATAGGTTCGTCACGCAACAGCAGTAATCTGCCCGGAACACATTGGAGCAAACGGATGGCGCGGCTGCGCTCGATGAAAACTTTGCTGGGCTGCGCCCTGCTGTGGCTCTGTGCTTCGATTGCTTCGTGGGCCTCGGAATATCACGGGCTGGTGTTCTTCAATGGAGTGCCGGTTCCTGGCGCGACGGTGACTGTGACGAAGGGCAGCAAGCATTTCCGCACAGTGACCGACAGGCAGGGCCTTTATGAATTTGCCGACCTCGGCGACGGAGTATGGAAGATCGAAATCGAGATGAGCGGCTTTTCAACGCTCGACGGCGAGGTGACGGTGGCGCCGGATACGCCGCAGGGCAAATCGGATTTGCAACTTCTGGGGCTTGAGCAGATGCTGGCCCAGGCCCAAGTTGCCAAACCGCTGAAGACGCGGCCCGCGAGCGGGACGACCGCGATCAAGAGCGGGCAAGCGTCAAAGACTGCGGACGTGAACAGCGTTGAAGCACCGCAACCGCCTGACGAGAATGCCGACAAATCCGCGGATGGAATGCTGATCAACGGCACCGAGAGCAATGCGGCAACGTCGCAGTACTCCATGTCGCCTGCCTTCGGCAACCACCGGCCAGGGATCAAGGGCCTTTACAACGGCAGCTTGGGCGCGATTATCGACAATTCGATCTTCGATGCCCGACCTTACTCACTGACCGGACAGCAGACGCCGAAGGATTTTTACAGCCGCATCACTTCGGTGATTACGCTGGGAGGGCCGCTGCGGATTCCCCGACTGATGCCGATCGGACCCAACTTTTTTGTCGCTTACCAGTGGACGCGCAATGCAGATGCGGCCATCGAGCCGGGGCTGGTTCCGGATGCCGCAGAAAGAGGCGGGGACCTTTCGGGTTTGCTGAACGCGCAGGGGCAGCCCTTGACCATCTACAATCCCGCAACCGGTCAGCCCTTCACCGGCAGCATTCCGGTCAGTACGCAGGCGGCGGCGCTCCTGAATCTCTACCCGCAGCCGAACCTGGCGGGAAACTCGAGCTATAACTACCAGACCGAAGTGCTGAACGACACGCATGAGGATGCACTACAGTCGCGGTTGAACAAATCGATCGGCCACAGGGACCAGTTCTACGGAGGACTCGGTTTTCGCAGCTCGCGGGCAAACAGCACCAACCTGTTCGGTTTTGTGGATACCACCAATTCACTGGGCATCGACACCAACGTGAACTGGTCGCACCGTTATTTTCACCAGACATTTGTGCTACTGGGATATCACCTGACGCGGTTGCGCACCGATGTGCGGCCGGCATTTGAAGGCAACGAGAATGTCTCAGCCGATGCCGGCATAGGGGGCAATGACCAGGATGCGGCCAATTACGGTCCGCCGGGGCTTACATTTTCAAGCGGGATTGCGCCGCTTAGCGATTCCAACAGCGCCTTCAACCGCAATCGCACGGATGCGCTGTCGGCTAATGTGTCGCTTAGCCATCGGCGACACAACCTTGTTTTTGGCGGTGACTTTCGCCGGCAGGAGTTCAACGAATACGGGCAGCAGAATCCGCGCGGCACGTTTGTGTTTACCGGCGCGGCGACCGAGGCAGGTGGAAGCTCTTCAGACAGCACGTCAACAACGACGGGATCGGATCTGGCCGACTTTCTGCTCGGCATACCCGACACCAGCGCGATCTCCTACGGTAATCCCGACAAGTATTTCCGGCAATCCGCCGATGACCTTTACTTTACGGACGATTGGAGAGTGCTGCCCCAGCTCACTGTGAATGCGGGCATGCGCTGGGACTACGGCGCACCGATGACCGAGCTGTTTGGGAGGCTGGCGAATCTGGATGTTTCCCCGGGCTTCACCTCGGTCGCGCCGGTGCTGGCGAGCGATCCGAAAGGAGCGGTGACGGGGATGACCTATCCGAGTTCGCTGGTGCGGCCGGACAAGAACGGATTCGAGCCGCGGATCGGCATTTCCTGGCGGCCAATACCCGCTTCGACCCTGGTGGTGAGGAGCGGTTACGGAATCTACGACGACACGTCTGTCTATCTGTCGGCCGCGGAGAGCATGGCAGAGCAAGCGCCCTTTTCGACTACGCTGAGCGAGGCCAACGGCAATGGATGTTCGCTGACGCTGGCAAATGGATTTGTTGCCTGCGCGGGCGCCGCGGCGGATACGTTTGCGATCGATCCCAACCTGCGCGTCGGCTATGCCCAGGTTTGGCATTTGGGAGTGCAGCGCGATCTGCCCTGGGCACTGGTGCTGACGGCCGACTACCAGGGAACCAAGGGGACACATGGGATGCAGGAGTTTCTTCCCAATACATATCCGATTGGAGCGGCGAACCCATGCCCAGGCTGCCAGACCGGGTTTATCTATCGGACGTCGAACGGCAACTCGACGCGCGAGGCAGGGCAAGTGCAGTTGCGGCGCAGGTTGCGCAGCGGCTTTACAGCCAATGTTGAGTACACCTATGCAAAGGCGCTGGACGATGATGCGCAGGTGGGCGCACAGGGACATGTGACTGCAACCACTGCGGCGGTTCCGAGCCAGGCGGCGGCCACACCAACCGTCGCACAGAACTGGCTTGATCTCCGTGCCGAGCGCGAGCTCTCCACTTTCGATCAGCGGCAGTTGCTGAGCCTGCAGATTCAGTTTACGACCGGAATGGGCATGGGCGGCCGGACCCTGATGAGTGGATGGAGGGGCCGGCTGCTGAAGGAATGGACTGTGGAGAGCCAGATTTCGGCGGGCACGGGACTGCCGGAGACACCGGTCTATCTGGCGGCTGTGCCCGGCACGGGGGTGACGGGCACGATCCGGCCTGATTTGACGGGCGCGCCGATCTACAGTGCAGCCGCGGGCTATCATCTGAACTCTGCAGCGTATGCAGAGCCCGTTTCGGGGGCGTGGGGCACAGCGCAACGTGATTCGATCAAGGGGCCCGATCCTTTCAGCTTGAATGGGGCGATGTCGCGGACCTTCAGGTTGCGCAATCCATTCAATCTGGACGTGCGCGTGGATGGCGCGAATGTGTTGAATCATGGCGTCTTTACCGGGTGGAACACGGTGGTGAACAGCACCACGTTCGGTCTGCCGACTGCGGCCAATCCCATGCGCAGCTTGCAGGTGACGGCGCGGTTGAGGTTTTAGCGATGCGGATGCGGGCGACACTACTGTTGCTGACGACGCTGGTTGCGGGAGCGGGTGCGCAGCAAATAGGCGCCAATACAGCGCCTGGGCAGACCGAGACCTTCAAGCTGACGCTGAATTCGCAGTTGGTGATAGAGGCCGTAGTGGTGAAAGACAAACAAGGGAAATTTGTCAGCGGGCTCACTGCCAAAAACTTTACAGTAACCGAGGACGGCGTACCGCAGACGATCAAGATCTGCGAGCACCAAAACTTTTCCGAGGCGGTTGAGCCATTGCCTCCTACGCCGGCGGACGACGAAAATATCAAAATCTACCACAAGCTGACGCGTACACAATTTGCGCCGGAGACTTCAGAGAGCACCAAGTACAAAGACCACCGGTTGCTGGCGCTTTACTTTGACATGAGCGCCATGCCTCCGCAGGACCAGATGCGTGCCCTTGCGGCTGCCGAGAACTTTGTGCGCAAGCAGATGACATCCGCCGACCTGGTTTCGATTTTGCGATTCAACGGCGGATCGGTGGACGTGCTGCAGGATTTCACGGCCGACCGCAACCGGCTGTTGAGCATTCTTGAAACGCTGGTTGTGGGCGAGGGTCAGGGGTCGGCCGATTCCATCGATGACTCCAGCAGCGCCGACACCGGCGCAGCCTTCGGGCAAGACGACAGCGAGTTCAACATCTTCAACACCGACCGGCAGCTCTCCGCTTTGCAGACCACGGCGAGGATGCTGGAGCAAATGAGCGAAAAGAAAGCGCTCATTTATTTCGCCAGCGGACTGCGGCTGAACGGCGTGGACAATATTGCGCAACTGCACGCGACGATCGACGCGGCGGTTCGGGCCGGGGTTTCGTTTTGGCCTGTGGATGCGCGCGGACTGGTTGCGAGTGCTCCGCTGGGGGATGCGACCCAGGGCAATCCGGGTAACGCGAACATGTATAACGGATCGGCGGCACAGGCGTCCACCGACAGGTTTCAGCAATCGCAAGACACGATGTTTTCGTTGGCCGCGGACACCGGCGGCAAGACTCTGTTCGACAACAACGACCTGACGCGGGGCATTGTGCAGGCTCAGAGCGCCATCACGGACTACTACATCGTGGGCTACTACACCTCGGACACGGCGCAAAACGGGCGCTTCAGAAAGGTGAAGATTACGGTCGACTTTCCGCCCGGCGCCGCACTCTCTTACCGGGAGGGCTACTACGCGAACAAGGAGTTCGGCAAGTTCACTGAGGTGGACAAGGAGCGCCAGCTTGAAGATGCGCTGATGCTCGGCGACCCGATTACCGATTTGACCATTGCCATGGAGATCGACTATTTCCAACTCAACCGCGCCGAGTATTTTGTGCCCATTATCGTGAAGATTCCCGGCCGGGAGTTGGCGCTGGCCAAAAAATTCGGGGCCCAGCACACGGTCATCGACTTCGTGTGCGAAATCAAGGATGAGGCTGGTGGCTTCACGGTCGAAAATGTGCGCGATAACGTTGACATCAAGCTAAGCGATGCAACGGCGCAGGAACTCGCAATGCGGCCGGTTGAGTACGACTCGGGATTCACGCTGCTGCCGGGAAGATATTCCATCAAGTTTCTGGCGCGCGATGACGAGACGGGACGAATCGGAACTTATCAGACTGAGTTCACCATCCCTAATTTGAACAAAGAGACAAAGTACGTACCCATAAGCTCAGTGGTGTTGAGCAGCCAGCGCGTGAACACCCGCGATGCGCTCTACAACGCAATGAGAGGCAAGAAGCAGGTCGAGGACGACGCCAAAAATCCGCTGGTCCAGGAAGGACTGAAGCTGATCCCCAGCGTGACGCGCGTCTTCAACACCGGGCGTGCAATGTACGTTTACCTGCAGGCCTACCATGGAGCCCCGGCCAGCGCGGCATCGGCCCCCGCTCCGTCAAAACCAACGCCACCACTGGTTGCGTTTGTGAGCCTTTACCGGGATGGCGAGAAGGCCTTTCAATCGGTGCCTGTTGCCGCATCGCCGGTGGCCGGGAGCAGGCTTGGCGTCACGCAGCTCAACTTCAAGATCGGACTGAGTGACCTGGCTCCCGGGGAGTACCAGTGCCAGATCAGCGTTCTTGATCCTGCCGGACGCCGGGTCGCGTTCTGGGTGAACCCGGTGATGCTGGTGAATTGAAAGAAGCGGCGGAAGCTGCTGCGCTGCATCATTTCCTTACGCAGCGAAACCCGATGTTGGAAGCCGAACCGTCAGGCGCGTTCCGGCTCCGCGCTCCAAGCCGGTAACGACTGCAGTAGGAAGCATTGCTGAGAAATGATCCGCCCTTAATCACCTTGGTCTTTCCTCCCGCGGGTCCTCGCGGATCGCGCACCTCGGGAGCGGCCGAGAACGAGGCCGTGAACCAGTCGGCACACCACTCCCAGGTGTTGCCGATGACAGAAAAAAGCCCGTACCCATTGGGAGGAAACGAATCCACGGGGCAGGTCCCGGTGTAACCGTCTTGCCCCGTGTCGTGAAAGGGAAACTCGCCCTGCCAGACGTTACACAGATGCATGCCTCCAGGAGTGAGCTCATTGCCCCAGGGAAAGAGCTTTTGCACCAGTCCGCCGCGCGCCGCATACTCCCATTGCGCTTCGGTTGGCAGGTTCTTCCCTGCCCAGGCCGCGTAGCAGGCGGCATCGTCCCAGGACACATGAACCACCGGATGGTTTCTCCGATTCTCCAAATTCGAGCCCGGACCCTCCGGATGCTTCCAACTGGCGCCCCGCACCTTGCACCACCAGGGCTCCGAGGGAATTGTTCCCTCGATCAATTCCTCAAGCTGGTCCATCGGTATTTGGGACCAGAAGACATAGGACGAGCCATACCGTTCCGCATCCGTTTTATATCCGGTTGCCGAGGCAAAGGCGGCGAAATCGTCGTTGGTTACCGGGAAGGCGTCGACCTCAAACGACGCAAGAAACACCGGACGCACAGGCCCTTCTCCATCTGCTTCGATTCCGCCCGGATAGTCGGTCCCCATCAGGAACCTGCCGCCAGGAACAGAGATCAGTGACCTTCTTGAATCCGAGGGCGCGCTCTGGCCCACCAGCCTTCGAGGAATGTCGACATCGGCGGCACGCGCGCCGGATCCGTCCGATTCTATGCCGTGCGCGGTGTCGGGCGCACTGTGATCCCTTGGCGGATTCCGCTGCTCTTCCTCCCCGCGACCAGAGCCTTCAAATTGAGTAATGTTGGCGGTCATTGTTTGGTTACCTTGCCGCTTTCAGTTTTGCCGTGCTCGGAAATCCTGGAAAAGCCTTCAGCTGACGAGGGCCTGGGGTAGGAGTTTATGCTACATTACCCGGAATGTCCACGCCAGCCCTCATTGGCGCGGCGGTCTCATGAATTGCAGCGCCGCAATGCCTTCTATTCTCCTGTCGGCACACAAAATCGATTTATTTAGGCTCGTTACCTAAACTGCCGAAAGGTTCGCGACCAGGCTTCAGCTCCAGCCGATGGCGGGCATAGGAAAGATTCCAAACCCGATCTCTCATGAGGAATCGGACGATACGCCCACGTTTCCATCTGAAAACGCCATCCAGAATCACGAGACTCCCTCCAAGGAATTCTGTGCTAGAATTGCCAGCCAAGGAGCCGACATGAAATTCACGCGGTTTTTTTCCATCTGTGCACTTCTTTTCTTACCCGGAATCCTGATCGCATCAGAAAAATTCGACGGCACCTGGAACACCAAGGTCAGCTGCCCGCCCAAAGGCAACACCGCGGGCTTTACGTGGAATTTTGACAGCCTCATCCAGAATGGGAATCTGCGCGGGGTGAAAGGCACCGAAGGACAGCCCGGGGGGTTTGTCCTCTCAGGAAAGGTGGCCGACGACGGGAGCGCAAAGCTCAGCGGCGATGGAATCATCAACTCACGTCAGTATGCTCGCGGACTCTTTGCTCACAAGGGTGAAGAATACACCTGGGACGTCAAGGCCCAATTCAAGGAAACTGAAGGAACAGGCCTCAGGAATGAAGGCCTCGGTATTGTGGGCCGTCCCTGCACATTCGAATTCGTGAAGCAACAGCCGACGAATCCGGCGAGCGGGCACTGAACTTTTCTCACTCGAAGATGCAGTGGTCCTTTGACTGTTTGCTTCCTGATCGCACATTGGAAGCGCACAGACCGCGCCGTGGAAATGACTCCGGTTGCGCGGCCTGAATGACGGTCCGAGTTATAGCGGTTTCAGGATCGCTGTACCCGGAGGCATTGCACTCAAGTCGACCCGACCCCAAGGAGGGGCGACCTGGCTAGAAGCACAATCGGGCATACCTGGCATACCTATTCTGAAACCGCTCTAGCTGACTGTCCTTGAGCCGCTCGCTTTCCCTCAAAGCGAAACCGAAAGTGCTGGCGACGCTGTTTTTCGCGAGGCGCCCAACCGGCCTGCGAGTTGAAGCAGCGCCTCGTCGTGGCCGCGGGCCGCGGCCAGTTGCATGCCGCCGTCGGTGCAAGGAATAGCCACCGCGGGCACACCGGCCAGGCTGAAAGGCGTTGTGTACCGCAACAGACGCGGGCGTGTCTGGCTATGGTCCTGTCCGGCAACGAGGCGCGCAACAGGGGCACAGGGAAGCAAGAGCAGTTGGTGGGTTGCGAAGAGTTCGTCCATGCGCATGCGGAAATCGGCAAGACGCACGCGCAGCGCGGCAATTTCTGTCGGCGCGATGCGGGCGCCACCCTCCAACCGCTCGCGGATCGAAGGCTCAAAGCGCTCGAAGTGGCCGGCATGCTGGCGCGCGGCCTCCCATGCCTGAATGTGCGCGAAGATCTCCCGCGAATCTGCCCACCAGTCGACATCGATGATGCTGGACTCAAGACCGAGAGCTTCCAACTCGCGGATAGCAGCATGGAAACTGGCGACGATCTCAGGCTCGCAATCGTTCAGAAAACCGTCGCTCACTGCGGCGAATCGCGTGAAGGCGGAGACTGGAGCCGGCTCGGCAGGCGCAAAGGGACTGGCCAGAAGCGGCCCATCTTCGAGATCGCGAAAGAGCCAACCCATGGTGTCGAAGGATTCCGCCAGGTGCGCGGCGCGTCGCCAGTCGCCGCGGCCGAGCGTGGCTCGATAACCGGCCAGTCCGCAGAGAGCGGCCGGTACGCGGATGGATCCGCCCGTATCTGTACCGATGGCCGCTATAGCCGAGCCTTCAAGCACGCTGGCGACGGCACCGCTTGAAGAGCCGCCGGTAAGCGCGTCGGGGTTGCCGGGTTGCAGGCAATCGCCAAACTCCGGATTCTCGCCCGTAATCCCGTATGCCAGTGGATGCAGGTGAGTCTTGCCGATGATCACGGCGCCGGAAGCGCGAAGTTGCTCCACCAGCCAGGAATCGCGCACAGCAATTCCGTTCAGATCGCGATAAAAACGAACGCCACAACTGGTCGGAGCGCCGGCAAGATCAAAGCAATCCTTCACCGAGACAGGGAGGCCCCAGAGTGCGCTGCGGCCATCCAAAAATAGTCCGCCTTTGCCGGGCGCGATGGCCTCGACGCGTAGCGCTTCCGAGCGGGTCCACGCCTCGTCCTGCCAGAGATAGGTATTCTTTCCCTCATTCCGGCTGGACTGCGCCAGAGCCTGATCTGCAAGACCGCATGGCCGCGCACCTCCAGTCGCGAGCGCTTCGCGGAGGCTGCGGATCGTCCACGCTGAACTAAGCATAGAGAAATTGTAATGGCATGAAAACCGGCCCGACCTCGCAATCTTTCCCGAGCGCCGAAACCATGCTGCACAGCGCGGCCCCTGAAAAGCGCGCGTCCAACCACCCCGCCCATTTTGGCGCGAGCACGGTGAATTTCACTCCAGGTTTCACGATGGGAAAGGGGCAGCAGCGGTCTGGATGATGATCCCGTTCCTTCAGAAGGGCAACAGGTTGTCCCCGTCATCGAACAACATGTCCCTGGCACCTGAGATCAATTCGACTGCCGGAGAACTCCGGAGAGAGTCCAAACAGGATTCGGAGACGAGCAGGCGTTCCAGATTGAGAGTGTCGGTAATGCGCACCACACGCAACGTCTCCGGATTCAGGGTGGCGAGAGAGGCAATGGCTTCGTGAATGGTTTCGCGGTCCGTATCGAAGTGAATGGGAATCTTCGCCGGGTGTAGTCCGATGGATGTGAGCGCGTTGACATATGTGTAGCGCATGTTGAGCGCCCGCACCGCGCGGGTGGTGGTAAAGTCGGCAAGGCCAATGCCTATTCCATTGCCATTGGTTGCAGGCGAAAGGTCGCGAACGAAGATGCGAGAGATGTGCGGCGACCGGGTCCCGTTTGAGCCGAGCGCGGTGGAATAGCCCATAATCCCGCGGCCAATCACATTCGTATCCATGCCCGATCCGCTGATCTCTTTTCCCAACTTGTCCACGATCAGCAAATCGATCTCATTCAGCGGCAGGCGCGGCATCAGTTCACGGGCCTTCTCGAGCAGACAGGACTCCTCGGTGGGGATATCCTCGGGGCGCATCACAACGATTTCAGCGGTTTGATGATGTTGATCCTCAACAATGGCCACACCGAAAAGGATGGGTACCGCACCGAGGATGACGCGAGAAAATTCGCGGATCACGACTTCATGTCCCATGTGCGCTGCGGCCCGGTGGGCGTTGGCCGCCCCGGCCTGTTTGCCGAATCCAATCGTCAGCATCTTTTGAATGCCGCTTCCCAAAGGCCCGTGAAAATCAGTATGGGGCTTCACGCGGTTGAGGACCACCACGCCGTCGGCCTGAAGCGCAGAGGCGCTGAAAACTACATCCAGACCGTCGAAAGCTGTACCAATTTTGAGGACTTCCATGCCCGCTACAATGGGGACACCCACGGTCTCTGCAGTGATTCCATAATCTGCCAGGACCCGGGCCTGACCCTCCGGCGTAGCCCCGCCATGGCTGCCCATGGCGGGCACCACAAAAGGCCTTGCGCCCGCGCCTGTAAGCACGCCAATCGTCGCCTTCACAATCTCCGCGAGGTTGGTGATGCCGCGACTGCCCACGCCCAGGGCAATCCTCATTCCCGGCACGACTTTCTCGCCGATGCGCGCCAGGTCAAACTGCTGCCGGAGCATTTCTTGAAGATCCAGTTGCGGCGAGGCCGGAAAACGTTGCCTCACTTCGATCATGCGTGGAAGATCATGTTTCATCGTCATTCTCAAAAGGTTATCGCAATCAAGCTACAGGGGCGCAACCGGAATCTGCTGTTTCAGCTCGAAAGCTCCTGCAAAGAAAACGCGGGCACGAGCGGAGGCCCGTGCCCGTCGAAAAGGTCGAATCAGCGAACGGCGCTTCGCGACGCGCGCAGTTTGACGATTCTGTTACTTACCCGCCTTCGCCGGCTGATTGGCGATGATGCGGCTGGCAATCTTGGCATACGTCGCGGCGGGAACAATATTCTTGGTCTTCAGCTGAGTCTTGTTGGCGTAGGGACGGCCGGAGACGATCTTCTGGGCATAGGCGTCGCCAACGCCGGGCAGAGCCTTGAGCTGGGCCAGTGAAGCGGTGTTGATGTCCACCAGGTTGCTTGAAGCTGCAGCCGGGGCGGGCTTGGCGGCGGGCTTAGTCTGAAAGGCCGCTGCCGGAAGTACGCTGAAGAGCGTGGCGGCAGCGAGAGCCAAAATCGCAGTGGTAAAGCGGGCAGTTTTCATGTATTTCTCCTTTGCGTTCGTTAGTGCGGCCGTTTTGACCTGAGGGCTGCGGTGAAGGTCTGCCTTGAGCTCCAGACATCGTGCGATCCGAGTCTTTCACCTCAAAGGAATGAAACCGATTGGGGAATCCTAGCCTTTTTGCCCGCCGAACAGGCTTGTGACCGAGCCGAGCAGACCGCCCAGCCCACCTGCATCAGCAGCTTGACCGCCGTCCGCGCCCGGCTGCAGGCCGAGCAGAGGTAATACCGCACCTTGCAGGGATTCCGGAATCTTGGACTGCAGGTGGCTGGCAACAAGTTGAATAACTGCCTGGGATTGATCTGGGCTCAACCCAACCTTCTGTTGCAGTAATTGTTCCAGTTCATTCATGATGAATTTCCTTTCGAGGGAGGCGCTTCGGTTGGAGCCGGAGAACCTGTATGTTGGGGAGGGTATCCCGAAGGTTTGCTACGGAGGACGTTCCATCGAGGGGCGCGACGCAGTGAGTGTGAAACTGGTTTGGATGCACACAGCCTTGAGGCCCGCCTCCTGAGTGTGCCCGTTGAAGTTGACCGGCTACGCCAGCAACAAAACCGAACTTTGGAGTGAAAGATGCCGCCTTTCGATCGTTGCAAAGGCGCTTCGAAATCGTCACCCACCCGGGCCGCCGCTCGCAACCACGCCAGCGGGGCCCGGAGGTGGGCAAATTAGCTAGCCTCGACCCTTGGTGACCAACCGGAAGATAAACACCACCAGTATCGAACCGGCGAGGGCGATCAGGAGGGTATAGATCAGCCCACCCGACGGCGCTAGACCGATATGCCCCGCGATAAAACCGCCCACCAGCGCGCCCACGATCCCTAGAAGGATGTCGAGCCAGAATCCGTAGCCGCCGCCCTTCATGATCTTTCCAGTGGCCCAACCTGCCACTAGACCAATGAGAATCCACCACAGTAGGTGCATATTTCCCCCTTATCCTTTCGCAGTGAAATTGAGTTCGCCAGACGAGGCCCGTGGGGAAAGGCTTCGCAGCGCAGCCAAGTATACTCCCACAACAAAGGGTTTGGGCAGAGACTTCTCCCTACGCGCCGCGGGTCGAAATCCAATCTTCCAGCCGCGGCTCCCGGACGGTTGCGTCTCGCGGACTCCCATTGCGCGGCTTGGAGAAGCTGCCAGCGGCCTGAATCAGTGGGAAGCAAGTACGCTTTCCACTTTCTATATTGCCGGACGGTTGGTAAGGAGTCCCGACTCCAGGAAATCGCACTGAAAGTACATCTTGCCGGCCCAACAAACGGGCAGGCAAGACAGACTCGTCCCGGACTGCCAGTTTGAGCCCGGAGTCACTTGCTCTGGTCGCCCCATACGATTGTGCGAGCGCCATCCAGACGCGCGGAGACGACGGCTCAGGAACGAATAGAATATGCGTTCCTGAGCCGTTTCAATGCTCCAATTTAACCGGGGTGTAATAGCCACCCTGATCTGTCGATTAACCCTGGCTATCGGACTTTTCTTCTTCCTTCTTGTCAATCAAGTTAGTGATGGCTTCGGTGCCCTCAAAGCCTGCGATGGCAGCGATGCCCTCGGTCACAATCCCTGCATTTGGATCCAGTTTCTTGGCACCCTCAACGGCGGCGAAAGCTCCCGCGGCTTCTTCAAGAAGTCCCATGTTTCTCTCCTTTGCGATTTTCGAATCGGTCGATTTGGGCCGAACCCGGTTCGAAGATGCTAAAGAATATCACGATGGATTTAAAACAGGGACCCGTCTTTTTTCCACAGTCCAGAAACGGAGTGCGGGGCGTTTTCCCGTCGCGGAGCTTCAAGTTCTGGCCGGCAGGAAACATAATGGCCGCATGCCTACAGCGGTTCCACAGTTGCCGTATCCCGAAGCGATGAGGCTAAGTGGCTTTTTATCGAGAAAAAGCCACCTCGGATAGCGCCAAAGTGGCTACAAGTACTGTGGAACCGCTCTAGGTGTGTGTCGGGCATAGATTCGTGACGGAGCCTATAGCGTGGGCAGCGAGTTCTGTTTTAAGTTTGAGCCATGGGCCAGAACTTCATTCCTGACACGGTCGACCAGACGCTTCTGTTT